>Ga0209537_1000667_pt1 | contig 41679 bp, 43 predicted proteins | sample BioPla4DNA1_FD_187698 | JGI IMG/M metagenome (GOLD analysis project Ga0209537, IMG submission 187698) | Biogas fermentation microbial communities from Germany - Plant 4 DNA1 (SPAdes) (version 2) | ecosystem: Engineered > Bioreactor > Anaerobic > Digestate | place: Bielefeld, North...
ATATTTTAAATATATAATATATAATATATAATATAAATTAAAAGCAAGGTTTATCGAAATTTATTGAATAATATTTAAAAAGGAGTGTGTTTATGAAATATTTTTTGTTTATGGTTACATTAGAAGGTATAAACTTGGAATTATGTATGTTTTCTAAGTTAAAGGTTAGGTTATCTAAATTTAGATTAGAAAATTTATATAAGGAAATTCTTGATAAAAAAATCAGCATTTTTAAGTGTGATAAAATAGTTGGAGATGAAAATAGTTTTTTATTATTTATTAAAGAAGATGAAAATGTTGAAAATCAATTTGAATATCTTTTTGATGAAGAATATAAAATTATTGAAAATGATTTAGAAATTTCTTACGAAGGTAGAAATTTAGTTTTTACATTAAAACCTATGAGAACTATTACGGAAGAAGAAATAAAAGAAATGTTTTTAGAGTTTTTAGAAAGTAAAAAAAATAAAGGTCATATGTTAGGAATTTGTGGATTGAAACCCACCAATAAAGGAATGTATGGGAAAAATTTAGAAATTCCAGAATATAAAAAAATGGGCAAAGATATAGCAAAAAAAATAATTGAAATAAATAATAGTTATAATCATATAACTCATGTTATAACTTCTTGCATTTTAGGGTTTGATACTATAACATTTTTTGCAGTAGAATATTTAAAGAAAAAAAATTTTCCTAATTTAAAAAATGTATTAGTTATCCCTTATAGAGATATAAGTAAATCTATAAAATGGAATAAAGAAGATATAGTAAGATTTGAAAGAATGAAAGAATTAGCAGATTTCATAATATATTTAGATGAAGATATACCCAAATATTTTGTTAATATAACACCTATGGGAAGACCTCATCCTTATAAAATAAATCAAAAAGATTATTTCATAGTAGATAATTGTTCTATGTTATTAACTAATGATAATGGTGATTATTTAGACAATTTCAATTATTATGCAAAAACAAATGGAAATACTATATTTAAATTGTATTAAAAAAAGTCCCCGATTAATCGAGGGCTTTTTTTTACCTTAACATGTTGTAGAAGAAACCAACTATTACAGAAACAGAACCTAAACCGGCTGCTGCTATACCTGCAGTTATTAATCCACTAACAACTTTTGCTTTTTCTTGTGGGTTATCACCACATTTACCAAGTTTCATAAATAATACTATGGCAAATAATATCATAGATATAGCTCCTATACCTGAAACAGCTACAACTAAAGTTCTATATTTTTTAATTATTCCATTTATAGCACTTGATGAATCAGTAATGTTCATTCCACCACCTGTTACAGATAGTTTCCCATTGGCATCTATTTCTACTTCAACATCTCCAACATCTGCCCTTGGGCTATACGCCATTGAACTAATTGGATTTACTGATAATACTAAAGATAATACCATTAATATAGACAAAAAATATTTAGTAAAATTCATAACATATTTTTTCATGTTCTTTCCTCCATTTTTACTTTTTATTTTTTATTTTATATAATACATAAATTAGTGATAATATATAACAATTATTTGACTAATTTTTATATGATATATCATACAAATTAAATTTTATTTTTATAATTATAAAAATAAAAAGAACTCTATAATAGAGTTCTTTTTATTACTTAACTTATAAAATATTCTTTTGTTACAACATATTTATCTATATCTTCTTCTTTTTCTGAAATTTCATAAATAAGATTATCTAACTTATCAGATATTACAGATTTTAAACCTCTTGCACCAGTTCCCTTTTTCTTAGCCATTTCTGCAATATATTTTAACACATCTTCCTCAAAGGATATGTCTATTCCATCTATTTTAAATAATTCTTTATATTGCTTTATTATTGAGTTTTTAGGTTCAACTAATATTCTTTCTAAATCCTTTTCTGATAATTCATCTAAGGTTGCTATTAAATGAAGTCTTCCTACAAATTCAGTAATTAGGCCATATTCTACTAAGTCATCTGTTGTAACTTTATGAAGTAATGCTTTTTTGTCTATTTTTTCTTTTTCCTCTTCATTTTTTACAGAAAATCCTATTGTAGATTTTTTACAAATTCTTTTTTCAATAATATCTGTAATACCAGCAAATGCACCACCACATACAAATAAAATGTTTTTAGTATTTATCGTTTGACCTGTTTTTTCAAAAGTATATTCCATACCTTCTATTATTTTTAATAAAGATGCTTGTACGCCATCTTCTCCAACCTTTTTAGAAACGCCATCTCCCTTAGATATTGCTATTTTATCTATTTCATCAATATATATTATTCCTCTTTCGGCTAAGGAAATATCTCCTTCTGCTTTATCTATAAGTTGACTTAATAAAGTGTCAACATCTTTTCCTACATATCCACTTTCAGTTAAAGATGTAGCATCTCCAATTACTAATGGAACATTTAATAATTTTGATAATACTTCTAATATATATGTTTTACCAGAACCAGAAGGGCCTAATAGTAATATATTATTTTTAGGTAATTCAACTTCTTTTGAAGAGTAATTTATTCTTTTATAATGATTGCAAATTTCAACAGATATTTTCTTCTTTACAACATCTTGCCCTATAACATATTTATCTAATTCTTTCTTTAAAATATGTGGTTTTAGAGGTTTATTTTTGCCAAAAGTAATTTCTTCTTTGTATTCTTCTTCATTTTTTACTGTATCTGTAATAATATCTATACAATCTTGACATATATTTTCAAATTTATCATAACTTAATCCATCAAATTTATTTCCACATATTAAACATACTTTTAAATCCATCTTTTTTTACCTCCAGTAATTAATTGTTTATATTTAATTATAAACAAATATTTTATATATTCAATATATTATACTAATTATGTCTATTTTTCAAACATTTCTTTCTTTAATATAAGTTTTAATTTTTCTAAACTGTTTTTCTGCATTTTTGAAACATTTGCTTGTGACATATTTATCATTTCTGCTATTTCCTTTTGAGTTTTTACTATTCCTTTATCTAACCCAAATCTATAAATTAATATATATTGTTCATCTTCTTTTAATTGACGTATTGCTTTTAATAATATTTCTTTATTTTCCTCTTCTAACATTAAATCTTCTAATGTTTTAAAGTTTTCACTTAATGTTTGTTCTCTTAATAATGAATCCTCTATGGTTAAATTATTTCCACTCTTGTCCGTAGATATGATAGTTTCTAAATGGATATTGTTTTGTGCATGTTTATTTTCTTTTCTTAAAGTGTGGAATATTTCATTTCTTATACATTTTATAGCATAAGTTGAGAATTTTATATTTTTAGATTTATCAAATGTATTTATAGCTTTTGTATATCCAATTAAACCTATCCCAAATAAATCATCAAAATCTAAAACTTGATTAGCCCCACAAAACGGCTTAATAGTAAATTTAACAAGTCCCATATTTTCTTCTGCCACTATAGATTTCTCTTCTTCTGTATATAGAACCTTTTGAGGAACAACTTCTTTAGAATTCATTTCTTTCCACAACTCTTCATCAAATACTGCAGTTAATCCTTCCTCATCTAAATCATTAATATCTTTTTTATCTAATGATAATTTATTATCATCATCATTTATTTTAAAATTTTTAATAAAATCTATATTTGCTAAATTTATATTTTCTATTTCTGTTATATCTTTTATATCTTCAAAAGATTCTTCTTCTTTAAATTCATCAATAGAAAAACCTGCATATAAGTAGTTAAAATCCTCTAATTCTTCTTCTCTAATGTTATTTTTGTTTATCATCTCTGTAATTCCCCTTTCATCTCATTAATATTATTTTAATTTATTTCGACTGTGTTGACTATATTTTTTATTAACTATATTCAACATAGTACATTTTTACTATATATAATATGTATGGAATTTATAATTCTTTTTAAAAATAAAAAAAGGAACTAATTACTTAGTTCCTTAGATATTATTTAATATAATATCTATTCTTTCTTCATTTATTAAATTTTTTGAGATTAATTTTATTAAGGTACTTTTATTTAAAGTTCCATTCTTAAACATATTTATATATGCTTTTACTCTTCCAAAAGATGTTTTATCTTTTATTTCCGACAAGATAATTTCATCAAAATTGTTAAATTCTTGTATATAATTAAAAACATATTCCATATACTCTGTATGATTGCCTACCTTAAACATTATATAGTTTTTATAAAAAATACTTTTGCCTTCATTTAATAAATCCTTAAAAAACTCTTTATGAGTTTGAATTTTTATAACACCTCTTTTATTGATAACAAATGTACCTTCTAAATAATTACTGTCAATAAAGGCATTATAATTACCAATACACTTTATTCCAATAACTTCTTCACCTAAATCTTTCCAAACAAACTTCTTTAATAAACCTTTTTTCCTCAATAAATTATACATAATGTATATCCTCCTCGTTATAAACTAATAATATATAATACATTGTTTATATAATATATATAATTTTATTGATATATTTTTTTTAATATTATATAATTAGGTTATAAAGCAAAAAGAAGGGAGATTAAAAAGTGAATAACAAGAAGAAACAAACTCTAATAGGATTATTAATAGTTATATTCATAATATCTATTCCTATTGGTTACAAATTATTAAACAAAGGACAAGAAAAAAATGTGATAGAAGATACAGAACCAAAATCAAGTTTATCTATTTTAGAAGAATATAGTGATGAAGGGGTAAATGTTCTAAAGAATAATTATACTACTACCGAAGAAATGGATTTTGCATTAAAGAATATTGGAAAAAATATATATGATTTAAAACTTAAAGATTATGAAGGTAAAACTTTTAAATTTTCAAAGATGAAAGGAAAAAAGTTTATCATAGAAGTTTCACAAAGTGGATGTAGTAGTTGTAAAATAGCTGAACCAATAGTTAATAATATATTAAAAGATAGAGAAGATGTTGAGCTAATTCCATTATTCTTAAATTCAACAAAAGAAAGTATAGATGAATATTATACTGAATTAAATATAGAAAAACCTAAAAACTTATTAATAGATGAAGAAAAAATAACAAAAGAAATGTTTGGATTAACATTAACACCAACTTATCTATTTGTAGATGAAATAGGCAATATTTCATTAGTAAGAGAAGGATTTATAGATATGGAGTTCTTTACTGATGATTTAGAAACTGCTTATAAAGAAACTAAAATTTATGAATATAAAAATAACCCTACTGAATAGTAGGGTTTTCTTTTAATCGTATTTTAAAGCATCTATTGGATTTAGCTTTGAAGCCTTTAGCGAAGGATATAAACTTGCTAATATACTTAAAAATACTGTGGTAAATAGTGTAATTAAAGCTATATTACTATCAATTCTAATATAAGTTTTTAATAAATTTATATCTTCAATAGTAAAGTTTGTTAATACATTTGTATTAACAACAATTGTTTTTAATAAAGCTAAATTTATATTTGAGAAAATAATCCCGAATATCGTACCTATAAAACCTATAGCGCCCCCTTCTACTAAGAATATTCTTAATATATCCTTATTAGAAGCTCCTATTGCTTTCATAAGTCCAATAGATTTAGTTCTCTCATATACAGACATAGACATTGTGTTTACAACACCTAATGCAGCAATAGATATTACTATAAATCCTATTCCAAATAAGAATATATTTAGATATGATAATAGGTTATTAATCGTTTTTGCAACGTTTTGAACACTTTCAGTAGTATATTTATATTTAGTTTCAATTAATGATACAAAATCTTCTACATCATCTACATTCTTTAATGCAAATTGAACTTTATCTGGACCTCTCTCAAATAAATCTACGTCTTCATTTAAATAGAAATTTTTAACTTCTTTCATTAAATCTTTTGAAACTACGATAGAAGATTGAAAATATCTACTATCAATAATTCCTATAATATTTCCTTTTAAAGTTTTTTCTTTTGTTATATCTTTTTCGTTAGGATATGTTTTAATAGTAATTTCTTTTCCTATTATTTCATTAAGTGATTTATCTTTAAATGTGATATTTGCTAAATCTTCTGTTATAAGAATTGACTTTTCCGAAGAATCTGTTATATCTTCTCCATAAGCAATATAATTTACACTATTGCCATTCTCTGATTTTGCAATGCTTTTTTCTTCTACTGATAGATATTTTTTTTCTCTATATGAAACAAGAGAAACATCATTCATTTTTACTTTATTAACTTCTATTTCTGAAACTTTATCTTCATATTTAATTATTGCATCTTCAACTCTTTCATCTTGCAGTAATTTATCTATTACATCTTGTTTTATATCTTTATGAGGTGCTACATCTTTATAATCAATATCTGATAATGTTTTAGCTTCTATTATTGATTTATTTATTTCATCTTCTGTTTTGTATTCTACCGGTAGTAACGATACTTGTTTTAAGGTATAAAGCTCACTCATTTTGCTTGACAAATAATGCTGAATACTTGTATTGGCACTAATTAATGTTACTATAAACATAACTCCAATAGATATTGCAAAAATATTTATCCCCATTCTTAATTTCTTTTTTCTGAAATTTTTCAGGACTATATTAAAATAATCTAAAATTTTCATATATTACTTCTCCTTTTTGATTTCTAATTTTAAATCAAAACCATATTAAAATGATTTTAAATTTTAAATTATCTAATTCCCTCTTTTAATTTTAAAATTTCAATATTTAATATTTCTTTTATTTCACTTACTTTTGAAATTTTCTTTTTCAATATTTTTTCAGAAAAAATATAGTTAAATGATTCATCATCTAATGATGTAAGGAATTTATCAATATCTTGCTGTAATTTAATTAATTTGTTTTTCTTTATTTCATCATTCACATCATTTTCATTCATTTCTGATAATGAATATACACTTTGTATTTCTCCATCTTTTATTCTTACCACTCTATCAGTTTCTCTTGCATGTTCTATATTGTGAGTAACCATTATAACTGTATACCCATTTCTACTTAAATTTTTTAATACATTTATAATTTCAATTCCATTTTTAACATCGAGATTTCCAGTAGGTTCATCTGCTAATATTATTTGAGGATTATTAATTAATGCCCTTGCTATTGCAATTCTTTGTTTTTCTCCCCCACTTAAAGTAGATACTTTATCATTTATTTTATGTTTCAATCCTACTTTATCTAAAGCTTCATTAACTCTTTTTTTTCTATCTAAATGACCAGCAAAAATAGTCGGCATTATTATATTTTCATAAACTGTTTCGTTTTGTTCCAAGTTAAAATCTTGAAAAACAAAACCGATAGTATCTCTTCTATATTTAGTTAATTCTTTTTCTGTTAATTTTGTTATATCCTTGTAGTTATATTTAATTAATCCTTCCGTTGGTTTAATTAACCCTCCTATTATATTCATAAGAGTTGATTTTCCACTTCCAGATTGTCCTACAATAGATATAAATTCTCCATTTGGTATAGTTAAGGAAATATTTTTAAGGACTTGCACATTCTTTTGTCCTATAGAATATTCCTTGGATAAATTTTCTATTTCTATCATATTATTCACTCCCTATTAATTATTTTATATATTTTATGTTTTATATATTATACTATATTTTAAAAAAAGTAACAACTCTACATTTTAAATTAAAAAGCTAAACAACATCATTACAATGAAAGAAATTAAAAAATAAGGAGCATAAGGAACATAAGTTTTTGTTGTCATATCCTTTTTTATATATATTTTTATTCCTAAATGAATAAGTGAAATTATAACTGTTAATATTAAAAATATTAATGATAAATCTAAACCAAGATATAAACCTAAAACAATCCCAAGTTTAATATCTCCCCCCATCTTTGCCATAACAATAACTGCTGGAATTATCATTAATAACCATACTCCAATTCCACCAAGTAAAGAATTTAAATTAAATTTTAAATTATAAACAGGAATAAAAATTAAAATAATACGACATAATAAGAATAATCCATTACTTACTGTATAAATTTTTTTATTTTTTAAATCCGTATAGGTTGAATAACTTAAAAAACAAAACATTATAATTAACACCAAAGGATTTTTAAAAACTTCCATATAATTATTTAATAACTTCTCAATCATTACATACATCTCCTAAGTTTTATTTTTTATATATATTATAAGAAATTTTTACATAATAAACTTCTTTTTTTATGAATGATAAGAACTTCCTATAAATATAGGAAGTTCTCCTTATTTAAATACAATTCTTGATGTAGTTCTAACAGCAATTGTTGTTATTCCATCTTTTTTTGTTTCAACTACGGTTACATTTGATATATTACTTGATATTGCATTTTTAAATTCTAAATTATAACTATTTAAGTTATCAAAATCCTTAACATTTTTTATATCAAGAAGTATTACAGCTTCCATATACAATTGTGGTTTCAATTGTGAAGAATTATTTGAATTTACTCCTTTTGAATTGTATTCTAAATTACTATCAAAATGTTTAATATCATAAGATATTATTGTTCCATTAGAAGCTTTTATATTTTTCTTTAATTCATTTGATAGGTTGTTTTTTATTACGTCTTTATAAGCAGGGTCATCTCCATAAGTTGGATATCCTCCTCTTGTATCTACATATTTTCCTGTTCCCTTTATTTGATAAATTTGTTCTCTCATTTTATCTCTATCAATAGATTGAGATAATGCATTTATAGTAGATATATCTAAAATTGATTGTAATTCACTTTTTACCCAAGATTTTTTTGTTATATTAAAAAAACCACTAATCATTGTTATACCAATAAGAACTATTAATATTCCAAGTAATGATATATCACCCTTTTGATTTCTTATTTTTCTCATTATAACTCACCTTCCCAATCATTATAGTCAAATTTATATTCAGAATAACCTATTTTAGTTGATACAAATTCACCTTTTAATGGTATCGGAAGAAAACTGCTAATTAAACTCCATTTATATTCATATTTTACTTCTAATTTTATATATTCTTGATAATCTACATTAAAATCTGTTTGACTATAATTTGGATAGTGTAATGTATATTCTCCACTTGGATAACTCGGATTCTTTTTCGATAAAGATATTTTGTAATTTGTTATTTTCATACCTTCAAGTCTATTTTTCATCAATTGTTCAAATTCAGATTTTGTTAAATAGTTTTCATTTCCACCGGGAAAATTATATGGCGTATTTCTTGCAACTCCACCTTGTTTTGATATAACCCTTATTACATCATTTGTTAAATGAGTTACTTGATATTGTCTATAAGCAATTACAAACAAGTCCATTAAAAATGCAAATAATATCAATAATATGAACACATTTATAATAAAATCCAATGTTGACATACCTTTTTTATTTTTTAATAATTTTATAGTTTTATTTTTAATAATCTCTCGCACCTCCAAAGATTTAAGAATTTTTATATTATATAAAATATTAAATTTATTTATAATAAATTTTAGTTTAATAAAAAAAGATAGTTAATGAAATTAAATCATTAACTATCTTTTTTGATTAAATTATTCTAAATTTAATGCATTTACTTTGTTGCCAGTTTTTTGTGTAAATCTTACTATTGCATCTTTGAAGAAGAATAATGCTGTTGCAATCATTAAAACTACTGAAAACCATACAACTATTTCTAAGTTAGAAGCACCATCTTCACCTTGCATTACATATTTTATTCTATTCATTAAATTTTTCATTTTTCTTCCTCCATAATATTTTATTTTATTTTGTTTTTTTATTTTGATTTTATATTCTATTTTAATATTTTTACAATAAAACTATAACAAAAAAACGAATTATATGTTAAATTTTTTTGTTAATTATTGGTTTTATGTTATAGTGAATTCATTACTTGCACAAAGGTTGGAAGTCCAAATATAACTATCATGTCTAATAGAAGAGGCCCTTGAACAATAACTGAAAAACTTTTTCTTTTTTCAATTTTATCATTTATAATAGACTCCTTTAAATTATTAATTTTATCTGCTTGATTTTCAAAAGATTCTTTTATATCAATATCTTGTTTTAAGTTTAGTTTAACTAATGACCAGAACTCTCTTACTTCAAAAATATCAACTTTATCAGATAACATATCTATACATTCTTCTTGTGAATATACTCTTGCATTAATAACAAATTCTCTTAATAATTCTCTCCATACTTCATCAACATAAGGCAAAGAATTTTCAATAGCAATTGGTAATGGTTGATTTGCAGATAAATAACCTTGAACTATCTTTATTACTTCTGGAAAAGCACTTAATAATTTAAATCTTGTTTCTTTTACAGAGTTTAAAAATAAAAAGTTTATTCCAAAACCAACTATTATTAATAGAATTAATGCAAAAATTAAAGATTCTTGGAATACCACTAAAAATAGTATTGCTGCGGCTATTTTTAGAGTTAAATTCATAGCTCTAAATGTAGTTGGAGTATAATATTTATTCCACTTTGTTATTTCTAATTCTTTTGCAAGTTTGCTTTCTTTTTCTTCTTTGTATTCTAAATTAGGAATTATTTTTTTTGCAATAGGGGAAGTGATTTTTTCTATTAATTGTCTTGCACTTTCTTCATCTGAAACCTTGGTTTTTCCATTTGTTTTAAGTTGACTCATTCTCTTTTTATATAAAGAAGTATCAGTTTTTGAAAATAATAAATCAAATAAAAAACTAAATAATAGAAATACAGATACACTACCACCTAAAATTAATATAGCCATCAAAAAACTACTCATTTTTTATACCTCCTTTGATAACCCTTATTCAATAGGGCCACCTATTTTAAAGTTTATGAACCATACACAACCAAGTAATAAACCAATTGATAAAGCTAATCCTAATTGTCCAGTTGGGTCATTTAACATAAAATCTAAATATCCTTCTGTAAAGAAAGCTTGATATAAGAAGAATATAGGAACACAACCCACCATTATATATGCTTCTCTTACCGGACCATTAATTTTATCTTTTAATGATAATTTTGTTTTTTCAAATTCTTCATATTGTATATAAGCTTGATTTAATAAAGATAATTTATCTGAATGACTTCCCAATGATTCTGTCATACTATAATAATCTGAAAATCTTTTTAAATATTTATTACCTGTTACTCTTGCCAAATTATATAATACATCTTCAACAGTTTTACCTATGTCTAAATCAGCAATTGATGACTTTAATAAAGTGTAAAAAGGCTCGTTACCCCTAAAGTCTGGTAAAGATTGTTTCATAGCATAAGCCATATCTCTTGTTATTTTATATCTTTCAAGAACAATTCTCATAAAAGAACCAACTTGTTTTTCCATTTTTACTTTTCTTTTATTTGATAATGTCTTAAAAAATTGCCCCGGAATACCATAACCAATAATTGCAAACAAAATAATTAAGAATATATTATTAGTTAATATATAAAATATTATTGGCATTAATATTGTTGAAGTTAATCTTATAATGAAATATTCCCCATAGGATATGTTATATCCAGCTTGAATACACAATGTTTCTATTTCATATTTTTTAGTTACATCAGCTTTTTCATCTAAGGCATTTGCCAATTGTTTTCTTAAAGAGTTTTTAGCACTTCTGCTTTTTCCTTGAAACCTTCCTTTTTTTGATTTTTTTATTTTATTTTTTTCATTATCACTATCTGCTCCACCTATTAGTAAACCTATGATAATTGCAAAAATAATTAGGAAAGCACTTAAAATATTATACTTATTCAAAAGTAATACACCACCTATTTTTTAAAGTTATTTTTAAAATGTTTTTATATAATATTTAAATTTCGTTGTATTTATAATTATTTTTTGCACATATATAATAAAATCAACTTTATTATATTAATCTTCTAATTCTTCTTCTTGCCATTCCTTAACATATTGTTTTAATTCAGTATATTTAATACCTTTTCTAAGCATATTTTCAGCTTTATCTAAAGATATATAATTTACAAATTCAAATTTATTTTTACGAATATTAAATTTTACTATTGGTTTTAAAGAAACTCTTCTTGCATTATAATCATATTCAACTTCTGTTATAGATGTTATTCTTCTTCCAATATTAGGTATGTCATCTTGGATTACTATATAATCAACAGAAGAACCAATTATTCTTTCTACAACATCTATCCCTAAGTTTGGCATTTGCATTAAATATTTGGTAACAAGTCTATCTATTGCATTTATGGGCTTACCTGCGTGCATTGTAAATATTGTGGAGTGACCTGTTGAAGCGGCTTCAACAGCACTTTCAGCTTCTGGACCTCTAACTTCTCCAACGATTATATATCTTGGTTTTTGTCTAAGTGCTAAAATTATAACATCTCTTAATCCTATAGATGATTTTTCATTATCACCCATTGATGTTACAAGTTCTAATGTATGGTCATTTGTAGGGAACAACTCTCTTGTATCTTCACAAACAAGCATACGTTTATTTGATATTGTTACATAGTAATCAAGTAATGCTCTCATTGTAGTTGTTTTCCCTGAACCTGTTATACCAGCAACAATCATATTTGTTTCTCCAAGAATTAGTTTTCCTAAGAAATCTGCAACTTCTTGTGTCATACAACCACTATCTATGATTTGTTTTAATGTTATATGGTCTTCATTATGTTTTCTTATAGTAAGTGTTATACCATTTGGTGATACTGCTGGTGATATTGCATTATATCTATCTCCATAAAGGTCAAAGTCAATAATTTTATTTTCACCATTATCTAAAACACCTTTATTTGCTTCTCTTAGTAATCTTTCAGTAAAATCTTTAAATGCTTTTTCATTCTTAAATTTCCCTTTAAATTTTACTGGTTTACTATGTTTTCTTGATTCATAATAAATCTTATCGTATTTTAATATATATATATCTGTTACATCATCATCATACATTAAGTCTTTAATTGCAGAAAAACCAACCATATCTTCAACAAAATCACTTATTAATTTTGTTCTATCTGTATAACCTCTTACTGTAATATTATTTTTAATAACAATTTCAGTTATTAGAAAATTGTAATTCTTTTTAAGTTCTCTGAAATATTCTTTATTTTTTACAATAGCTTTTGCATTTTTTCTATCATTTAGTCTATCATCTATTTCTGAACTAATCTTTTCTTTAAATTCTTCATCATTAATAATTTTTTCATAAGCATCTTCATAAGATAACACTAAAGAATTTTTTGAATTAACATTAGAATATTTCATTATATTTTGCTTAAAACTTTTAAAATCTTGTTCTATAGCCATATTATCTTTTCCTTTCTATATTTTTCTATAATATCGACTATAAGGTTTTTACATATTTTTTATTCAAATAATAAGCATAATTCAAAAAATTTAAATTTATATTCATAAGTATAACAAAACTGAACCAAGTTCAGTTTAATAAAAAAACAAGTTAAATTAATAACTTGTTTAAAAATTATTTTCTAAAGAATAATCCACCTTTTTTAGTTTTTGATGCAAAAAACTTTTCTTTATACTTTTCATAATCCTTTTCAATTAAATCTATATTTTCAATTGGCCATATTTCATTTGCTATTTTTGATATTTCATATCTAACTTTTAAAGTATAATCTTTATTGTCTAAAATAACTGGTTGTCCAGCAAAAAGTCTATTTAAAAATACCTCTATTGGTAATTCTGGAATACGAGCAACTAAATCAAAACCTAATTCTTTTATGCTATCAGCATTAAATTCTAATGGTTCAACTAAAATTCTATTAGTTAATTCTCTATTTTCTTCGGTTATATCTTTATTTAATACATATTTTATCTTATCTGAAACTTCTATATTTTTTAATGTTTCTTTATATCTAATATTATTAGATATATTATTGAAATCCAAATCTATAACATAATAAGCAGTATTACACATTTTTAAAAGTGGAAGAGTTGTTGTGTGTGCTAAAGATGAATTTGTATCAATTATAACTACATCAAAATCTTCTAATACCTTTTCTATTAAATATACATAATATAAAGGTTTTACATCACTTATTTCCTCCATTCTAACTTGTGAACCAACAAGAGCATATAAATTCTTTGCAAGGTCATATTGTTGAAATGAATTTTCAATAAAATTATTAACAGTCATTATTTGCAATCTATCATCTATTAAATTCCCATCTTTATCTATAATAGTTGATATTTTATCCATAACAGTTTTTAAATTGTGTTCTTTATCATCATCTATTTTAAGAACTGTTCCTACTGATAAATTTTGAAGGTCAGCTTCTATTATCGCAACTTTTGGTCTTTCTCCATTTTCTTTTCTTTTTCCATATTTTGCAATACATGTTGCTAAATTAGTTGATACAAAGGATTTTCCTGTACCGGGTTTTATAGAAGAAACTAAGAATACATTTTTATATCCTTCTTCTTCAATATCTTCTACATCTTCTACTTCCTCAACTTCAACTAATTCTTCTTCATAAACTACATTTGTTTTTATGTGCTTAATTAAATATAATACTTGTTCTCTTTCTCTTGGGTGATTAATTAATTCTTTTATTAAATCTAATGAAACATCTCTTTCATGGATAATATCATAAACCCCAGACATAACTAAAGTTGCAAGTTCATTTACTTTTTCTTTATTTGAACTATCTAAATGTCCAGCTAAATATATAATTCTTGTGTTTGGATTTTCAGTTCTAATTGTTAATAATGTTTCTAATATCGAATAATCTTTCCCACCTAAAATTTTTGAAACTATTACAAGGTCAGGTTTTTCTTCTTTTACTTTATTTATTAAATCTCTCTTTAAGTCAACAGAACCTATAATTTCATAATCTATCTCTTTTGATAATTTTATTTTTACTGCATTGTCAATTTTAGGATTTCCTGTTGCTAATAACAATCTTTTCATTAAATTCCCCCTAAACTAATTTTAATAATTATTTATAATATACTCTGCTGTATAAAAATATATAAAGTTTTTTTGAATTATAACAAAACAAACCCTCATTACACAATGAGGGTTTATTTTATCTATAATTTATCTGCATATATAACTTTTCCCGGTGTATTTGCATTTATACTTTCTTCAAATCTACCAACTATTTTTATTTGTCCAGCAGCTTGTCTTGCTTCAATTTCTTCTGCTTGTTCAGCAGTTACAGCTAATGTTATTATTGAAAGATTTCCACTTTCAACAGCTTCACCATTTTCATTATATATTGCGGAATTACCTTCTGTTTGGTCAACATACTTTCTTCCACCATCATCTATAACATTATAAACAAGTACATTTGACATAAATAATTTAGCTTCAACAGCAGCTTCTCCAGAGTATTCTCCTTCTCTAATTGCAAGTAAATCTACTCTATCCCCTCTTTTTATATTACCACCAATTGCATCTTTGGATTCAATTGAAATAGATATTTTTCTATAATTTGTTAAATCCATTTCTTCAAATGGGTCAACATTTTTAGGTTCAACTAATTGAGATTTCACTATATATTGGCCAGCAAAAGATTTATTTACAACTGCCTTTCCTAAAACTTCATCTATATTTGTTACCATATCATTAGTTACTGCAGATTGTGGAATGTAATCTTTAACTAAATCACCTTCCTGAATGATTGTGTTAATTGGTATATTTCTACTAAATTTATAAATTTCTTGTGGTTTAATTTGTGTTTGAACGAACATTATTCCTGCACCTGCAAAAGCAAGAGTAATAGCACAGGATAATATAACTTTTATCAGTTTATTTTTTTTCACCAATAGTTCTCCTTTCTAAAAGACTAATTTATTATTGTTTGTATTATTTTTGAAAATGCCGTTTTAAATTCTTTTGATTTAACATTCCAAATTAAAGGAACACCTTCAAAATTATTAGTTAATATTTCTTTATTTATGTTAGGAATAGTTATCATATCTAACCCTTTAAATCTTAAATCATTAGATATTAAGGTTTCTATATCCCTATTACTTATCCCTGCATTTTCATACTTATTTAATAAATAATAGAATTTTTCCTTAAAATTTATTCCTTTTTTCATCATGACTTTTAAATCCTTTATATGATTACCTATAACTCCAACATCTTGAGTTATAGTAAAGAATATTTTACTTGAATAAATCAATGCATTTTCTGTTAATTCATTATATATATCTGATGGAGTATCAATAATTATGAAATCATAACTATTATTAGTAAATAAATATATGATTAAATCCTTTAAATATTTTCCTTCAACTATTTCTGGATTAGTATTATTTAAATCTCTATTCATATAATCTTCTGAAAAGAATAGAAAATCTATATTCTTTGGCAATTTAGAGTAAGTTTTATATAAAAAATCATCTTTATCTGTAACAGCTAATATTTTTGATGGATTAGATATACCTAAATTCATATTTGTATAATTAGATGTTTTAAATGAGTTTAAAAGATTTTCTATACCAGCATCAGAATATCCAAGTTGATATATATAACTAATAGAACTAAATTTATCATTTAAATCCATATATATAGTTTTATATCCTCTTTCTGCTAAATCTAATGCTATATTAAAAGATATTTGAGAATTTCCTGTTCCTCTACTTCCTCCAATAAAGGTTAATACTTGTTGTGATACTCTTTCTACATTCTTTTTATTTCCTTTAAACAAATTACCAAAAAAAGAACCTTCTTGTTTTTCATTAGTATAATTTATTCTTTTTTCATCTGTATTTACTTTTTTATTTTGAATATCTTTTTCTATATCTAATTTTATATTTTTAGTTTTAGGAACATGAATATTCCTCATATTCCTTAATTTTTCTTCTTCTGTTTCTTCTCGTGCCTCTTCTTGTATTTCTTCTATGCTATTTTTTACTTGTATGTTTTTATTTAAATCATCTTCAATGTTTTCATCAAAATCATTTATACTTTTTATCACCTGTGGTTGGTCAGTAGTTAAATTCGGTATTTCTGGAGCTTCAAATATTTTCTTATTAGTTCTTTCATCTACTTTTATTTTTGGCAAGAAATGAGCTACATCTGATAATGTATTTGGTATTATTATTTTCTTTATTATTTCAGTACAATCTAATTTACTCCCAATAATTAAATCATATATTCCGTATTGAACTAATGTTGCAAGTAAAGCATCTCCAACTTCTCTATTGCCAGCTAAAAATATAATTCTAATATTTGGATAATTTAATTTAAGATTTAATATTATTTCAGAAAATTCTTCGTTACCGGGTAATCCCTCTCTTATTATCACTATATCAGGTTTATAATAAGTTACACCTTGTACTATACCCCCTCTATATACAGTTTCTCCTGTAAATTCAACAGTTTCCCCTAAATGTTTTTCAATAATTGGTTTAATTTTTTTTAAATAGTTTTCGAAATCTTCAACTCCAATAGCTAAGAATATTTTTTTCATCTATTACAATTCCTCCTATTCTTATTCATAAATTCTCCTTATATAAATATAGTCTTAATTTTTAAATTTAAATACAAAATTCAGTATTACACTTTTGACACTCCACGTGACTAAAGTCATGAGCTTTCGGCTAAGCCAATTGTAATATATATAATATATAAATTGTAATATATATAATATATATTTTATATAATATAAAATATTAAAATTTAGGAATGTATTATTACATATTTTGTAGGAGGTATTTATTATGAAAAAGGTATTATATTTAGGAAGTAATGTTAAAGTATTATTAGAAGTTAAGGAAGTAGAAAGTATTTCTGCTGAAACTTTAAAAAGAGAAAAATTGAAAGTAATAGGAATTAACGGTTATTTATTAAATAAAAATGGGAACATTATTAAATCTGGTAATATAGTAAATTATTTACCAAAAAATGAAATTGGAAATAATCTAAAAAAAATATGGGAATATAATCAAAATTATACTTTCGGAACGGTAAAACAAAATAAAGTGTTAAGAGAAAATAATGTTGAAGTTTCTCTTAGCGATAAAAAAAGTTTCTTTAATGCCGTAAAAATCTTAAAGGAACATAACTTGTTAGAAGATAGGGGAATAGAGTTTGGTAAAAGAACTTTAATTAATCCAATACCTTCTGATATTATAAATTTAGCAGAAAGTTTGTTGCTAAATTAAAAACTCCTATACAATAGGAGTTTTTTTTATGTTTATAAAAATACAATTAGAAAATATGAAATTATAATAAAAGGGCCAAAAGCAAACTTATAATTTTTCAAATCCTTTTTTCTTATTAAAAGTATTAATCCATAAATACTTCCAATAAAGAAAGGCCATATTAATAATTTTTGAATATCGTTAGAATTTACAAAGAAAGTTAAGAAGGTTATTAAGTGTAAATCACCACCACCAAGTGCTCCTTTTGTTAAGAATATAATAAGTGCATAACAAGCAAACATTCCAAATATAGATAAAGTTGCAGAATATAAATCAAATGATTTATTTGCAAAACAATTATAAATAAAATTTATTATTCCTAATAATAATACATATTTAGTTATTTTAAATGGTAGTTCTTTCATTCTTACATCTATAATAAATAATGTTGTTAGAAGAGGGATTATCGCTATACTAATAATATTGTTTGAATGTTTATTTAAAATTATATATAATGCGAAAATTAATAATGAAGCAAAAATCATCAATATATTATCCGAGAAAAATCCTTTATTTAATTGAATTTCTTCCATATTTACATTTGAAAAATCTACTCCATCTTCTATTAATTCTTTTGTTTCTTCTTCAAAATCTTTTAATTTTACTGTTTTTAAATACTTGTTACATATAAATAAAAAATATATATATGTTACAAAAACACATAATGCAATCATTTTTATTAATTACACCTACTCCCTAAATTGAACTTGTGCAACTGCAGTATATTTTATAGTTTTAGGAGAGTGACTAAAGAATGTTCCTCTAACTGGAACTTCTCCATATATAAGAACTGATGGGTTCTTTATTTCAAATCTTCCATTAGAAGTATCATAATATTTAGTGTTTACAACATTGTTTATGACAACTACATCAATTATTGGAGTACCTGCTATTATTGAATTTTCTTTTAAAGTTAAATCATTGTTTAAATTAAAGGTTTCTGTTATTACTTTTAAAGCCATTTTTTTACTCTCTACTTCATCTATATATAATTCCCCCTGTGAAACTTTAGTTTCATCCATTTGAAGTATTGCTGTTGAGGCTGCATTATCTAAGGTTGCTTTTACCTTTCTATTTGTTGCCATCATAAGTGGAAAATCTACCGTAAAAAATATCATTATAGGTAAAGCTATTGATAAAAAAACTATAGTATCTATGGTTGTAATACCTTTTTGACTTTTAAAATACTTTTTAAGCATTACTTACCACCTCTCTGACCCTATAACTTCTCTAAAATAATAAACACCACTTAAATTATTTTTTATTCCAAAAAACTTTAATGGTACATTAAAAACGCTTTTATCGGCAGGAATTGAGATTGTTATTTCTATAAGTTCTTTACTATCTCTTTTTATATAATTATTTCCTTCCTCATTTAATGGTGTTACTCCAATTGCCATTTGACCACTTGGAATAGTTTTAGCTTCTATCACTATTGAGTTTTTATCATAACCCATTTTCTCTAATGTATCTTTAAACAGTTCTATATCTGAATTTACTGGTTGAGATGTTTTATCTGTCAAACCTCCTTGTTTTTTTGCAATTTGGGCTAAGTTTTGAACTTCTTTTTCTAAAGATATTTTTGGGATTGTATAACTTAAAAAAGAAACAAATAATACAAAGAAAAATAATAAAGCAGATATTGCAATTAAAGATTCTATTGCAATAAAACCTTTTTTATTTTTTAATTTTTTCTTCATTTTCTTCATTTAGTCCTCCTTATTTTATTATTTAAGCAAAAAGGGGCATACAAATTATGCCCCTTCCTTTATTAATCAATAGTATTATTTACTACTGCTTGACTTGTAGCTTCATCAACTTTGTTAAGTGAACTTGAAGTAATTTTATTAGCTCTACCTTGGAAAGCCATAAATGCAACAACTCCAACTCCAATTACTAATCCCGCTACTACGATTGTTTCTATTGACACATATCCCTTTGATTTTTTTATTTTTGTTAAAAATTTATTCATTTTTTTTCCTCCATAATATTAATTATATTTTGTTTTTTTATTTGTTTTACTTTAATAATATAAAAAAATAACCTATTTTATAATTATTTTTGCTTTAATTTGATTATTTTTTTGTTTAATGTTTAAAAAAACAATTAAAATAGTTTTTGTTAAAGTAAATTATTGTTTTATATAATATATTAAATGTTTAATTTATATAACAAAAAAATGTTCAAAACCTCCATATAGTGCAAAAAAGAATATTTATAATTCCTTTATACGTTTAATAGATTTATTCCGTAATAAACCAATGGTGAAAAGGCTAATAATATTACTGATAAGAATGGAACTGCAAGAGATAATTGAGAAAATACATTTGCTCCTATATCTTTTCTTCTTTTTAAGGTATTTGTAAATTCTGTTATATCTTTTAAGTTATTATCAAGAACAGCTAAACTTTCTGCTTTTGAATAATCTCCATATTCTTTTAATACTAAAATTGTATCTGCAAATTTAGTATCTTCAAAGGCATTATATAGATATTCCATAGCTGAATTTTTATCACTAACATACATTCTATAAGCTGTAGCAAATATATATTTATATCTTGTATTTGTTGTACTTAAAACATATATAACTTCTCCTAAAGGCCTCTTTGCTTTAAGCATTAATATTATAAAAAGTTGAAGTATTGGCAAATCTTTTAAAAAGAAAAATTTATTATTTTTAGCTTTCCTTTTTAAATACATTGATGGAATTAAAATAAAAGACATTAACACCATTCCAATAATTATTTTCATTTTTAAAATAGAGTCTGGTGAAGTTAAATCCATTTGTATATTAAATAAAAATTTAATAATACTTACACTATTATTTGCTATTAAAGAAAATAGGAAAAATAATACAATTGATGCTAAAAATATCAATATTTGAATTGTTACATAAACCCTATAATTCAATCTATGGCTTTCATTAGCATCTATTATAATTTTGTTTAAATCTTTAACTCTTTTGTCGTTTTCATTTGGATTTATAAACCAACTAAAAGGAATAGAATAAGATAAAACATATAATTCATTTGAAAGCTCATTTAAAAAAGGCTTATCTATCATTTTTTTTCTGCTAATTTCTATTGTTATAAGATGCACAAATCCAATAATTATAGCTATCACTAATGGTACTAAATATAAATGTGACATAAAATTCTCCTTTCTATTCTTTTTTTACTTTGGACATTTTTATGTTTATAAATATGGTTGAAACAAAACATGCAAATCCCAAAACAAAACACAAAAGCCCACTAAAGGTTGAGAAGAAAAATACTTTAGCGTTAGGAGTGATTAATAAATTAATTACAAATCCTACAACTCCTAATATAGATATAACTAAATTAACCATAACTCCATATCTTTTATCTGTTACACTTGCTTTTTTCGTTAAATTTTCTTTTTCAAGAATATCTCTTAAATGTTTTAAGTTTTTAATAGTTTCTTCTTTTGATGAATCTTCTAAATAAGATATAAGAGTGAATATTACACTATAAAACCAAACATTATCATACTTTTCAGCATAATCCATTAAAACTTCATCTGCTGGTGAAGATAACATTTCTCTTGATATATTTTCTAATATCCCCTTTATTGGTTGTTCACAAGTTCTTGAAGCTTCATAAATTATACTTTTAATATCTGAATATTTAGTTGATATTCTTATGATATTATCTATTGCAAAAGGTAATTGTTCTTCTAAACTTTCTATTAAATCAGTTGAAAGTCGAATACATATTTCATTTGCCAATTTTAATATTACTATTGGTGCTATTATTGCAAGTAATACTTGTTTAACTAAAATTAAACCTATCATTGAAAATAAAGAAAACCCTAATATAGAATAAAAGATTAAATTAAATACAGATTCCTTATCTTTTTCCTTTAATACTATTTCTAAATTATTTGCTAATTTTTTTAAAAAGGTTAGATTCCGAATTTTTGAAACATTTTGATTTTGTTTAATCAAACCTTTTAGTTTTTTTTCTTTATAATTTTCAATCATTAGTTCCATTATTCCTAAGAATAACAGAACTAATATTGTAAAGACAATTAAGTTTATAGAAACAGAAATAATATTCGCTAATGTGAATTTACTTAATATTATGTCTATAAAAGTCATATTTTTACCTCCTATAAATCCTTTAATTCTGACATAGGCACACCATGTTCATTTAATTTCATTTTTAACCTATCAGATAATTTATTTCCTGTTACTCTGTAACAGCCCTCTAAAGGGTTTTCAGGGTCAAAATCCCACACTTGAAGAGGATTAAATCCTTTAAACTTTCCATTTTCAACAATAACCTCTGATATTGATTTAATTCTGATTTTATTTCCAACTTTCCTCATAATTACAACAATATCTATTGATTTTGCTAACTTATTTTTTACATACTCTTCATTTTCTCCTTGTGCAGAAGGGGCTGATTTATACATTTCAACACACACATCTAAAAAGGCTTCATCATCAACAGCATGTCCAGTAAATAAGTTTCCAGAAGTTTTAAGGTTAGCTTCGTATATTTGTTTAAATTCTTCTCCCCTTGATTCTGGAACAACAATTCTATCTGCTGTACTTCTTAGTGCTGATTTTAAGTGATTTGAGAAAGTAAAACCTTTTTCATCATTAACATTTAATATTACTACATCATGACCCTTTAGAACTCTTTCAATATCTGTTTCAGATACAGATGCAATAACTACTTTCCTTGTGATAGGTTTAGTATAAGTTAATAAGAAGTTTATAAGAGTTGTTTTACCTGTTCCCATATATCCACCAATACCTATATTGGCAAGACCATTGATTAACACTTTAAATAATTTATCGTTATAATCATCTATTGTTCCACTCTTCCTCATCATTTCCATATTTGGAACGAAGTTAGAGAATTTTCTTATATTCATTATCCAGTTTTCAGAAGCATCGGGAATAATTATTTGTACTCTATCTCTATTAGGTCTTATAGCTTCTATTTCGGCATTATCAGTTGAGTTTAATTCTTTTTTATCAAATTCTATAGCTTTTCTAAATACATTTTCTAATTCAGGTTGACTTTTGAATGTCTTATCATAAACATATTTTGTTTGATTTTTTATATAATAAATATCACAATGAAACTTTGGATATGTTCTTGCATTTACCATAATTTCCCCAACTTCTGGGTCATCATCAAGTTCTTGCAGCACTCCCATTCCATAAAGGTCTGCATATAATTTATATGATAAAGTTTCTATTTCTTCATCACTTAAGTCTGGATAAGATAATAATTTTTTCCTTATTTTAGATACTATATACTTTCTTGCGTTTAAATCTGTAATAGATTTTTTTAGCAATTCTGTATGAGCTGAAATTTCTATTTCTGTTCCATTAGGTGTATTCATTTCAATTCTTATTTCATTTTTTACTTTGTTATAGAAAATCTCTTCTGGTGTTAATTTTTCAAGTTCTAAACTTTTATCAATTAATTCCAAAATTTCAAAATCAAAATAATTTCTATTATCATCAAAATAAAGTACCTTAACTTCTTTTAATTTTTCATCTAATTCGATAAATTGTGTTTCATTTAAATTAAATTCTTGTATAGGAATATCATGTAACGATACTATTTTTAAAATAGTTATGTTTTCAGGGATTTCTTTTTTTGTTTCTACAATCCTAACTATTCCTTCATTGTTTACAACTCTTATTGGATTCAACTTTCGTTTCATAGCTTATTCCTCCTATTATAATAATTTCTTTAAAATGTTTTGAAATAACTCCTGTGAAGTATTTCTACTTTTAAAAACCTTTCCTGTAATTTTTGATTTATCTAAATCATTATTATCAAAGGTTTCTTCATTGTAAGGAACTAATTCTATATTTTCAATTTTTGTCCCATTAAATAGTTCGTTAAATGTAACTTCTGATGTTTCTGCAAATTGATTTAATATTAAATGAACCTTACTATCTTTTGCTCTGTAATTATTAACTATTTTTAAAACTTTCTTAAATTCCTTGAAGTTAGTATAATTATTTCTTGCAACTAAAACTACATCTGTTGCTTCAAATAAACCATATACTGTACCAGCTAAAACCTCATTTGAAACAGTCATAAAGACATAATCATAGTTATTTTTTAATATACTTATTATCTTCTCTATATGATTTTTTTGAATTAACTTAACATTATGAGTGATTTTTGTTCCTTTTAACAAATCTACACCATTTTTTAATTTAATCATATTTTCAAAGAATAAGGTTTCATTTAAAAAGTTACCATCTATTTTATCTATTAGATTATCTATTGAGTGAATAGTATCATGTAAAGATAACCTTTCTGCTAAATATGGATTTTTAAAATCAAAATCAACTAAAGCAACTTTTTTTGTAGGATATAATATTTTTGTGTAATGAGATAAATTTGTAGCAATATATTTGCTTCCATTTCCTATTACAATTGGCATACAAACAAACATTTTCATATTTAAATTCCTCCTTAATTTGCTGGTAAAATTATATTATCTCCAACTTTGAAATCAGATTTACCATTGTTTAAATTTTTAATTTCTTCTATGGTTGTTTTATATTTTAAAGCTAAGGTGTCTAAAGTTTCCCCTTCTTCTATTTTCTTTTCTACTACGCTAACTGCATTTTCTTCATCTTTACCCTCTGTTTTTACTGCGTTTTGTGCTTCTTCACTATTAGGGTCGTACTTTTCATCTGTAATGTCTTCTTGTCCATCTAATGATGTATTTTTAGCAATAATTATTTTTCCTCTTTCTTTTGCATCATAATAATTATTTAACTCTTCTTCTGTAACTTTTATTTTTTGTATAGTTTCTGCGCTATCTGTTGATTGAGCTCCAATACCATCTACAAATACTTGTTTAGTGTCAAATACTTTCCTTATTTCAACCTTTCCTTGTGAATCTTTTAGTATTACATAGGTGTTAATGTAATCATTATTTTTTATTGGAACTGAAACATCACTTTCTAATTTTATTTCTAAATTATATTTTTCATCTTTATTTGTAGTTAATCTTGATTTTGTTAAAGGTTCTTCCTTTAACAATCCACCTTTTAACTCTTTTCCAATAATTTCATTTATGTTGGTTACATAAATATCTAATACTCCACTTTTGGGAATATTTATAGGCTTAAACATATCATTTGTTAATATTGATTTAGTTGGAATATCTTCTTTTGCAACATAAATAATTATATTTTCATTATTTTTATTTAAATAAAAATTTTGATAAGCAAATAATCCTACCGATAAACCACTTAAACATATCATTGATACTAAAATTTTATTTATTTTTCTGCTTTTCAATTTTAAATATACCTCCATTATTTTTTATGTTACATATATTATAATCATTTTTTTAAAATATAAAATTAAAAAATGTATAATATATATAAGTTATAAATATTTTGGAAAATATATTCAATATTCACAAACTCCCTTATAGATTTTAAATTATATTATAAAATAAATATTATAATATAAATGGAGGTCGATAATTTTGAAAACTAAAAATATGGGTTTAATTTCTTTTATATCTCTTTATTTTTTTAATATAGGTCAAATAAATCCAATAGCCTATACAGGAAATTTAGATTTAAATGTAGAAGAAATAAATAAAACAGAAAACTCAACTACTTTGAGAATAACCAAAGATACGAATGTAAAAAATGTTAGACTGCCTGATGGAAATTGGGTTAGTGATACTTCTTTTACTTACACTATAAATAGAAATGGTGATTATGATTTTGTGTATAATACTATAGACGGAGCTTCAAAAACATTAACTGTTCCAATAAATAGTCTTAGAAACAATTATTTAATTACTAATAATCCAAATGTTTTATTAAATCTTAAATCAGAAGATATGCTATCTGGAATGGGATTTATGAAATTTAGAAATGAGATTGGTGATTGGAGTCCTTATGAAGTATATAAAACAACTAAAGATTGGACATTAGATAGTGAGGAGGGTTTAAAAACAGTTTTTGCTACCTTTAAAGATATTGCTGGTAACGAAACAAGTGAAGTTTACGATAAAATTATATTAGACAAAACTGGACCAACAATAAATACTTTTACTATTAATAATGGACAACCATATACAAAAGTTAGAAATGTTACATTAAATGTTTCTGCATTAGATAATTATTCAAAAGTATCTAAATTACTAATAAGCAATGACAATATAAATTGGACAGAAGTTAATTATCAAAATAATATTCCATGGGTTTTAACTGAAAATTCTTCTAACAAAACTGTTTATATAAAAGCAGTAGATTCTCTTGGAAATATAGGTATAGCAAAAACAGCTTCTATTTACTTAGATGAAATATTACCAACAGGAAGCATATCTATAAATAATGGTGATTCTTTAACAAATTCAAGAAATGTTAAATTACAAATTTCTTTTAGAGATGTTCATTCTGGAATAAAAAGAGCAACTATTATAGAAAAAGATACAGTTTATAATATACCTAATGTTCCTAAAACAACAAATCCTGTAACAATGGAACTTCCTTGGACTTTAAAAATGGGTTCAACTGGACAAGTTACTCTTGAAGTTGAAGATAATGCTGGAAATGTATATAGAACTAATAGTAAAGTTATATCTATTGCAACATTAGAAGTTGCTCAATTTAGATTATTAGATGTTGTTAATCCAGCTAAACCTAATTTCACTCCTATTACTTGGCCATTCCCAGCACAGGAAATGAAATCTGGTGCAAATATATCTTTTGATATTAATTATTCCTTAGAATTAGATGGAAATACTACATCTATTGTTAATGGTGAATATTGTGTAGAAGTAATAGGAGAAAATTATCATAAAATAATAAAAACTAATTATGATAATAAAATTGCAAATGGTTTTAGTTCTACTATAAAAATTCCAGATGATGCTCCAAAAGGTTCAAAAATATATCTTTCTTCTAAGTTGACAGCAACATTAACTAATAATTCAGAAACTTTCAAAAATGAAGCCTTCTTCCCAAATGTTAATGAAAAAGCCTTAATTGGTGTTATTTCAGGAAATATAAAAGAAGATATTATATTTAATGAAATTCAATAATATAATTAATATAATTAATATACTCTATCTTTAAGATAGGGTATATTTTATATTATATGTAATTTTTAATTGACACTATTGGTATTATATTATATAATATAATAAAGAAAAAAGGAGAGAGAAAATTATGGGTAGTGGTAGAGTTTATTATGAAGTAAGTCCAAATCCAATTGTAACATTTATTCAACAAGCAATTGATTTTTTAATTGGATTAATTATACTTGCATTACTTTTATCTGCAATATGGTTTATGATTTCTTATATATATAAAAATACAGTTTCTTTTGTAGGGGCTCTTTTTGATATTTTTAGAAAAGAAGGTAATGTTAATTCTCATAGAATAAATAGAAAAACTTTATTTAAAGAAGAAGAAAAGAAAGATACAAAGATAGATATATATGATATAAAACCAAAAAGAGAACATAAAAATTTAGTTAATGATGAATATGCAGGTCTTACCCCTGATGAAATAGAAAAAGAAATGAATAAGAAATATTAAAAGAACTCTATTAATTTAAATTAATAGAGTTCTTCTTATATTTTAAGAGGGATTAACTTCTTCTGATGTAACTTTTAAATCTTTATTATTAAATCTTAAAATCATTTTTGGTGTATAATTTTCTACTTCATCTTCTTCATTTTGATTATTTGAAATGACACTATATTCTATCTTAACAGAATTGTTTTTAAGCGATTTAACATCTTCTAAACAAATCCCAATTTCAGGTTTATTTGTTTCACCATAACTAATTAAAACATAAGTATATTCTGAATCATTTGTAGTATAAACACCCTTTGATAAAGAATTTTCTTCAACCCATTTTTTTAACATATCAGTATTGAGAACACTTTCATCTAAAATTGCATATTCATAATCTATTTCATTCATTTTATTTATTTCTTTATTATTGTTTATGAAATAAATTGATGAAATTAATATTCCTGCTAAAAGCAATATCCCAATAATTATCTTCTTATTTTTCGTCATTTTTAACTTCCTTTCTTTTAACTTGTTATAACCAATTAGGTTATTAATTTTATTAAAATCAATCAATAAAATTAAAGATTTTAATAAAATTATTTGTCAGTCAATATAGCCTAAGCTACATTTACTCTGATTGGGTGTAACCCCACACCCTCTATCCCCTCCGAAAATACATTGGGGAATGCTTTTCTTATTATTTGATAAGAAGCATTTAAATCGACATTTATAAGAATACCTGTGTTAGTCCTAAACAATCCTCTAAATATTCTTCTGCTCTTATTATATATTATATTTTACGCAAATCTTATTCAATATATTTTATGTATTATATATTAAATAAAAAATCTATTTAATAAATAATTTAAAAGATAATTACATATTATATATATATGATAAAAGGTTTAAATAAATTAAATTTAATTTTTAGGAGGAAGTTTTTTATGAAAATGAGAGAAATCATTGAAAAAGAGGTTTGTGGAATTAAAAGTCAACTTATGGGATTAAATTCATCAAAGGGGAAAAGTTACTATAACTCAATTGCATTAAAAAATATTTTTAAAAAGTATGAACTACCAAATTTAACAGAAAAGATTATTGAGGAAGAATTAGAAGAAGCATTAAAAGGCTTTAAATTCAATACATCTCACGAAAAAATAATCAATTCAAATACTATAAAAAATAGATTAATGCAATTTAAAGCGGAAGAGGAAGCTTTATGTGAAAAGAATTTAAGTTTTATAAAGGGTGATAGTGGAACTGTTAATATTGATGGAATTGATATAGTTGTAGATTATGACTTTATTAAAATTAACAAAGATACAAATATCGCTACAATTTATAAACTTAAAAATTCTTCAAAAACCATAAAGCGTGGTGGAAAAACAAAGATAACAAAATTATCTGAAAATAAAGAGTTATTTTTATTATTTAAGCTTTTAAATAATATGTTTCCAAGTTACAACTGTTATTCAAGCATAATATTCTTAAAAGAGCTTGAATTAAAAGGAACTCCAAAATTTAAATTAGACACTTATTGTGCAACAACAACTTATGATACTTCTAAGATTTCTGAACTTGAATTAGAAGTTGCTGATTTAATAAAAGATACAAGTAAAACTTGTTCTAATAAATCAAGTTGCAGTATGTGTTCCTACTTAAATATTTGTAGTTATAATTCAAAGGATTATACAGGATTTTCACTAAAACCTACTATTCCAAAAGCACCTTCAAAAGTTACATTTACAGATGCTCAAGAAGAGTTTATCAATGTAGAAAAAGGTGTTTATAGAATATTAGCTGGGGCTGGTTCAGGTAAAACAACAGTAATTGCAAATAATGTTGTTAATTTAGTTAAAAAAGGAGTTAGGCCACAAGATATTTTATTAATTACTTTTACAAATAAAGGTGTAGAAGAATTAAAAGAAAAAATATTTTATTGGTTAAGTGAAAACAAATTAGATAATGATATGAGTAAATTTAAAATATTTACTTTTAATAGTTATGGATATGAAATTATTAAAAAAGAATATGAATTTTTAGGATTTACAGAAGAACCAAGTGTTATTGAAAAAGTTGAAAGATTTGAAATCTTAAAAAATATTTTAGACAAATATCCAATTATGGAAGGATTTAATTATGAACATCCATTTATGGATTTGTTTAATGCAAAAGGTGTAGTTATTGAAGTGTTAGATATTTTTGATAATATAAAAAAATATGAACTTACTTTACCAGAGGAATTAAAGCTGTTTTATGATTATAAAGACAAAGTCCTTGAACAAATTCTTATAATGAATAAAGAATATAATGAACTTTTAAAATCTAAAAATTTAATAGAATTCAACGACCAAGTTCCTATGGCGTATAGAGTATTATCAGAGGATAAATTTATTAAAAAGTATGGTGTTAGTCATATAATTTGTGATGAATTCCAAGATAGTGATGTTCTTCAAATTAATTTATTAAAACTATTATATGACTATAAATATTGTCAATCATTATGTGTTTGTGGAGATGACTCTCAATCAATTTTTAGTTGGAGAGGGGCAGATAGAAACAATATTGTTGATTTTAATAATTATTTTGACAATGTTCAAGATATTAAAATGGTTCAAAATTTCAGGTCAACAGATAAAATTTGTAAACTTGCAAATATAGTTAATAAACAAGACACAAATGGAGTTAAGAAAGAAATATATTCTGATAAAGTTGGAAAAAAACCTCTATTAAAGAAGATGGATTTAACTAATATTAGTAGAGAAATCGAGGAATATGTAAAACTAAAAGGAGTAAATCCTTCAAGAATTGCTTTCATAAGCAGAAAAAGAACATCTTTATTAAAAATGGATAAACTTTTAAATAATTTAAGTATTCCAAGTGTTGTATCTGTTCCAGAACTGCTTATAGAAAATCCAAAAGTTAAAAACTTAATAAACTTTTCTAAGTTTTTACTGGATAATTCCCTTGATGTTCACTTTGCCGAGTATCTTCAAGTTATAAAAACTAAGGATTTTGATTTTGCTTTAGAAAATAACACTCTTTATAAATTCATAGAAGAGGAAAAGAAAAATTTCTTAGCAAAATATAATTCTTTATCTGATGATTTAAAGAAATTAGAATTTATATATTCTATATTAAGTGAGTTATCAAAGGAAGATGATGCAATAAAACAATTATTAACTATAATTATTGCTAATAACTTTAAAGATATTAAATCATTAGTTGATTATTTAAATAAGTTAATAATATATAAGGCAGATAACTATGTAAGTAATGAAAATAATTATGATGCTGTAACACTAATAACAGCTCATTCATCTAAGGGAAAGGAATATGACATAGTATTCTTAGAATTAGATGGTTTTTCTTCATTTGAGGCAAATAAAGAAGAATTAAGACTTCTATTTGTTGCTATAACAAGAGCAAAAGAAGAATTAATTATGTTTTCAGAAAAAGAAAACTTTAATTATAAAAATATTAAAAAATGGTTAGGAGAAGTTTCCTAACAAAAAGAAATACTCTTACCTTTTAAGGCAAGAGTATTTTTTTTATTTTAAAATATATAATATTAAATAGATAATATTGCATTTAAACATGATAAAATTTAATTATTTTCTTATAATATTCTGGTATCTTTATTTTATAATTTTCCTCATATCTTTCTAAATGTGACATTTTATATTTAGCTGCAAAATGTCTATTAGAATAAGTAGTAATTACTTTTCCTTTATTTAAAGCAAAAACAACATAAACTTGTTCATCTCCCCTATTTAGGTAGCAACTTCTAATTGTTACTATTTCACTATTATCTATATATCTATAATCAATTATTTGTCCAGTTTTTAGAGCTTTTATTACATCTCTCTTTCTTATCCTTCTATCTCTCATTCTATCTATTGCATGTTTAGAAAAAACAACACCTTTTCTTAAACTCATTGCTTTCATCATTAATAAATAAGTTATTTCTTCTTTAGTCATATGTTTAAAGTGTTTACCCGGTATTTTCTCATATTGAACAATATCGTTTTCTTCGTCAATAAAATATTGTTCTATCTTTTCATCTATTTCACTTTCTCTATTATACATACAATTATTTTCTTCTCTATTCATTTCTATATCCCTCATTTCTTTCTCAATTTTTCATCTTTTATTGTTATTTTATATTATATATATTAGGAATATTTTATATATAAAATATTCCTAATATATGTTTTTAAATTTATATCCTAACTTTGGATAAAATCTTATCTACTTTAAATAGGTTGTCCTCTTCTATTTTTGATAATTTTAAAATATTATCTACAATAACCCTTTCACTTTCTACCGATTTTACTTGGATTAAAAATATTTGTCTTTCTTGTTCATAGTTAATCTTTAATTGATAATCAAAATCTACATCTACATTTTCTCTCTTACAATATGGATATACATATCTTATAAAGCTTTCTGATATAGATTGTATAATTTTAGCTGTTTCATCTTCTCTATTGTTAATATCAATTACTTTTCCTTCTATTTTATCCTCTAATTCTTTACTAAATTCTTTTTGAATTCTATCTATATCAATATTTTCTTTATCTATTTTTTTTAAACTTAAATCTTCCATACTTTATTTTAACTCCTTTATTTTGCAACAGGCATTTTGATTTTCTTTAAACTTTTATAATTTATAAGATTTATTTTATCTATTGTAAAATCATAAAAATCTGTTACATCTTTATCTAATTCTAATTGTGGATTTGAATTAAACACTTCTTTTAATTCTTCATCATCACTATTTTTGCAGTTAATTAATTTTTCATAAGCACTTATTTGTTCTTTAACTCCTTCAATTTGGTTTTCATAAATATGACAGTTATTTATTATATGAGTTAATTTCCCTACCTTTAAATTTGTTACTTGGGCAATTAAATGAGTTAAAACTGCATATTGAGTAGTATTGAAGGGCACCCCAATTGGAAAATCTCCAGAACGCTGAATTAACATACAATTAAGTTGTCCATCTGTTACATCCCATAAGGTTTGATAACAACATGGCTGTAGTGTCATTTCAGGTAAGTCTTCAATATTCCACATAGACATAATCATTCTTCTATCCTGAGGGTTATTCTTTAACGTTTCAATAAGCTTATCTACTTGCTTGTATTTTGCTATTTGGTAGCCATAAGCTTTTCCTATTGTATTATTTTCATCTACCCACTTATCCCATATATGAACATTTTGCTCATGAAGTTTTGTTACATCATTTGATTGGTCTTTATATATCCATAACATTTCCTTTACGGAAGTTTTAAAGGCTACAAACTTACTTTTTAAAATAGGAAATTCTTTTTGTAAATCAATTTCCATTATTTTATGTGGTAATTTGTAAGTAGGTATTCCTGTTCTGTTATTATCATAATAACCATTTTCTAAAACATCTTTTAATATTTTTATATATTGTTTTTCGTAATTACTTATCATTAATGCACCTCACATAATTTCTTTTATATTATTATATATTTAATATTGATTATATGCAATTATATATATGAATAATGATATGTCTTTATTTTAACCTAATCTAATTTATTGCAAAAAATAAGCAGAGTATTAAACCCTACTTATCTTTAAGATATTTTTAGATGTAATCTAAAATTTTAAAGGATTTTACCATTGAAACATCTAATTTTTCCGAAAATAATATTCTATTAAAATATCCATCTTCAAAATCATATTCTTTTTCTATAATTTTACCATCTTGTAATTCTATTTTGCATAAAATTTTTTCTTTTTCCTTTTCTTTTTCTTTTACTTCCTTATAGTATTTTTTTAAATTTATTTTTTCTATTGTTCCATAAATATTTTTAGGGCAAACTTTATTTATTTTAATCCTATAGGCATTTATAATATCTTTCCAAAAATTAAAAAGTATATTATCAGCAGAGTTTTTAACTGTTATAAAATCTTCTCTCATCATAACTGTTCCATTTTCTCGTGTGAACCATATATAAAAAATTGGTTTGTTTTTACAATCTTCATTATCATGTTTTATTATTTTTAAATCAAGTTCAATATCACTTTGATAATGTTTAACTTCCTTTTCTACTATATCTCTCATTAATACATTTAATTTATCCATTTACAACCTCTCCCTCTACATAATCTTCTACTAACTCACAATTACTAAGAAAATTAAAAATATTTTTACTTGCTTTAATCTCTCCTTTTCAAAATAAATGATTATTTAACCTTTTTTAATACTTATAATTATATATTACTCACTTTTTTATCTTTTATAATCATAAAATTATGTTTTTTATCTAATTAATATTAATTATATATTATTTAATTTTATTAAAATTATTTTCTATTTAAAGTAAAATTTAAATCCTTTAATTTGGTTCAAAACTCCTTTTGTGGCTCGTTTTAACTTGAAATAGGATAAACTATATGCCGAATTAAAAAAAACACCTTAAAGCAAGTATTTTAAACATTTAAGAACTATATTTAATTATTAAATTATTAAATTATATGTTTTTATTTAATTTTATTTAATAAAATATTATTTTATTTATTTTTATATTTATTTAAGTTATTTTAAGTTATTTTGAGTTATTTCATATCTCTTTAAGTTATTTCATATCTCTTTGAGTTATTTCATATCTCTTTAAGTTATTTCATACTTTTTTAAATTTTTAATCTTAAATTTAATTAATGATTTGTATTTAATTAGATGTATCAATTTTTATTTAATTAAATAAAAACAAATTGTTTCTTTGTAGAATTGGAATCTAACCAAAATTAATCCATAAATAATATTAATATATATATAGGTTTATCTTTCGGGAGAGTTGTGGCAATTCTGAATATTCTGAATTTTCAGAATATTTATTAATAAATAATGATTTCTCATAATAAAGTTCATTATTTATAGTTTATTAAAAATATAATAAATTAAAAACAGATATAATTTAACATATAAAAGGTTTTTGTTGTATAATATATAATATATATTATAAAAATAATTTAAAAGGAGATAGATAAATATGAAAAAGAGAGCTCTGCTTATAGCAGAAAAACCAGATTTAATGAGAAAAGTTAGAGATGTTTATAATAGTGAAGGATTTAAAGATGAAATAGATTTTACTTCATTTGCTGGTCATACAATGGTTTTAAAAAGTCCAGAGGATTATAATTCAGATTGGGAAAAGTGGAGAATAGACACATTGCCAATAATACCTAAAAAATTTGAGTATAAACCCTCTTCTGATAAGTTAAAAATGTATAAAGATATAAAAACAAAAATAGAAACAGGAAATTATGATTATTTAATCAATTGTTGTGACCCCGGAAGAGAAGGTCAGGCAATTTTCCATAGTTTTTATAGGACAATAGGTTGTAAATTACCAGTTAAGAGAATGTGGCATAGTGATTTAACTAACACAGAGTTAAAAAGAGCTTTAAATAATTTAAGAGATGATTTAGCAGAGCCATATTTAGTAAATTTAACAAATGCAAGTTTGCTTAGAGCAGATTTTGATTGGCTTGTAGGAATGAATTTTACAAGAGCCTTTTCTATAATTGGTAAAAAGAAAGCTAATTTAGGAAGAGTTATGACACCTACATTAAAAATGATAGTAGATAGAGAACTTGAAATCAGAAATTTTGTTCCTCAAAACTTTTGGGAAATTGAAGGAGATTTTGGTGGTTATAAAGGAATTCACTTTTATACACAAGATGGAGAACAAGTAACAAGATTTTTAAAGAAGGAAGAAGCAGAAAATGTCATAAAGAAATTAGGTAAAAAAGGAATTGTTGAATTTGTAGATGAAAAGAAACAAACTCAATATGCACCAAATTTACATTCCTTATCAGATTTACAAATGGAATGTAGTAGAGCTTTTGGATATACTCCTGAAGATACCTTAAAAATTGCACAAACTCTTTATGAAAAACAAATATTATCCTACCCAAGAACAGATAGCAACTTTTTAACAGAAGGAACGGCCTTAGATAAAGCAAAAGGTTTTAAATCTATGTTTTTAAATTCTGTTGCTTCTGTACCAAGTTTAAATAAATATGCAGTTAAATATGGGAAAGATGATAGTCTTATTTTAAAAATGTCTAAAAATAAGAAGTATGTTGATGATTCAAAAGTTTCTGACCACTATGCTATTGTTCCAACAGGTGAAAAAGTAGATATATCAAAATTAAGCAAAGAAGAGAAAAATGTTTTTGAAGTAGTATGTAAAAGATTAATTGCTATATTTATGCCACCCATAGTTATAAATAAAACTACTCTTATAACAGATGTTGATGGTTATAAGTTTAAAACAAATGGTAGTGTTGTTATAGATACAGGGTTTTCTGAACTTTATAAAACAACTTTTGCAACAAATCTACTTCCAAAGGTTAAAAAAGGAGATGTTGTTGACTTAAAAGATACTAAACTTTTAGAGAAAGTAACTACTCCACCAAGTAGATATAATGATGCAACTCTTTTAGGTGCTATGAAAAATCCTGCTAAGTTTGTAGATGATGATAATTTAAAAACTGTTCTTAAAGAAGTTAAAGGAATTGGAACAGAAGCTACAAGAGCAAGTATTATAGAAAAATTAGTAAATGTTCAAATGATAGAAAGAAAAAAGAAAATAATATATCCTACTGAATTTGGAATATCTATAATTACTAATTTAGGTGATAATAAAATAGGTTCACCTGAACTTACTGGAATATGGGAAGAGAAATTAAAAAATATAGAAAATTCTAAATTAAAACCTATGGATTTCTATAGAGAAATGATTGAATATATAAAAGAAGTTACAGAGGATATGTTAAAAATGTCTTTCATATTAGAAGATGATGTAGAAGTTTTAGGAATTTGTCCTAAGTGTGGTAAATCAGTAAAAGAAGGAAAATCTTATTACTTATGTACTGGTTATAAGAAAGATTGTGATTTCATAATAGGTAAAACTTTCTTAGGTGCAAAAATAACTAAAACAGAAGTTAAAAAAATTTTAAATGGAAAACCTACAAAAGAATTTAGTTTTAAGAAAGATGGTAAAACTTGGAAAGCTCAATTAACATATGATAAAACACAAAATAAATTAAGTTTTGGTACTAATAGTACAGATAGTAATACTTCTAAATTAACTTGTCCTAAATGTAAAAAAACACTAAAAGAGAGTTCTAATTACTATATGTGTAGTGAATATAAAACAAATTGTGATTTTATATTAAATAAAGAATTCTTTGGGGCTAAAATAACAGAAGGTGACTTTAATAAACTTACAAGTGGAAAATCTATTAAAAAGAAATTTACTTGGAAAAGTGGTAAACAAAGTGAAGCTAATTTAAAATTAGAAAATTATAAATATAAATTAGAATTTTAAGAAAGAGAGAGATGATAAGTCAGCAGTCATCTCTCTTTTTATATCTTATTCAGAATATTACATTTATTATTATGTTTATTTGTTATAATATTTTTAAGATTATTTCTTTATAAATGAGATATACAATATTTTCAGTAAATTATTTTTTGCAGAAAAATGTTAATATATAAGTACAACATATAATATATATTATATTCAATATATAAAAAAGGAGATGTAATAATATATGTCAAAACTAAAATATAAGATTAGTTTAATTCTTTTAATTTTAATAAATTTTATATCTTTATTTAGCAATTTTAATATAGATGTTTTTGCAGCAAATCCATATAATACTGGAAACTTAGGAAGAGAAACATATGGTAGTGGTTATTGGACAACTTCAAATATTAGAGAATGGTTAAATTCAGATAAAGTAACTGTTGGTTATACGAACAATCCTCCATCATTAGAATATTTAGGTGGAAATTCCTATGATAAAGAAGCAGGATTTTTAACTGGATTTACACAAGAAGAAAAAGATGCAATTGCAATTACAGAAAGAAGAGAAATTTTAAGTAATTTAGATAGCGAAGCAAAAGAAGGTGGTGGTGGTGGAACAGGCCACGCAAATATATCTTCACCAGTATTTTTGGCAAATTATGATTGGTTTGCTTTTAATTATAAAATTATGGTTATAAAAAAACATTAGATAAAGTATTCTTATTAACTCCTTTTGAATGTTATTGGTATTTAAATAGAAGAGGATATGATTATGCAAGACCTTTAACTGAACAAGCTATTGCAAAACATAACACATCTTCTGTTGCAAACTGGTGGCTTCAAGGAAATACTATTTGGATGCAATATGATTATGTTTATATGGCTTCAAATAATAATACTAATAAAAATCTTATAAGACATGGTAGTGCAAGTTCAAAATTAGGTATCGTTCCAGCAATAAACATTAAGCCTAATTATGTTTTTGATAATGGTAAAGTTGCAAGTAGTTTAAAAATTGGAGATAAAATTGTATTTGGAAAGTATTTAAATGCACCTATTGAATGGCAAGTTATAAATATATCAGATACAGGTTATCCATTACTACTATCTACAAAAGTTCTTGATTTAAAAGTTTATGATGCAAAAGGCGACCAATCAAAAAGATATTCTGAACATATAAATTTTGATAAAGCAGATGTTTCTTTATTTAATGATGTTCAATATAAATCAACTTCAATGGATGCAGATGTAGATGTTCCAACCGTTACAATTCATAATAAAGAATTATTAAGTGTAAGACAAAATAATAGTTTCACATTAGATATTGAAGTAACTGACCCATCAGGAATTGAATATATAATTAAACCAGATGGAACAAAAACAACTGATACAAGATTTACTTACACAGCCAGTAAAAATGGACAATATGTAGTGAAGACTATGGATAAGAAAGGTAATTATAATGAATACTTAATTCCAGTTAGTAATGTAAATGCTGAACCTTTTGTAAATGTAAAGCCTTCAACAACTGATTGGACTAATAAAGATGTAAATATAGATATTTCTACATCTAATGATGTAAGATGGTCTAATTCTTATATGTCCTTAGTTCAAAAACAAGAAGTATTTGGTTCTGCATTTCCTAATTACACTTCCTATATGGGGAAAACATTTAATGTAAAAGGAAAAGTTAAATTAATTTATTATGATGATAGGTCAATCAATTCAGCTACAAGTATAGGTTTTTATTATAGAACTAAGAGTGAAGGTAAGAATACTTTTAATGTTCGTGGTTCATGGAATGGTGTTTACAGCATACCTATAATGTCTATGATTGGAAAAGGAGAAATACCTTTCGAGTTTAATTGGACTGTACCCGGCAACTATTTTGATGATTTAAAACCATGGATTAATCCCGGTGGAGATTCAATCTATCCAAATTCTTTAAGAGTAGAAATTACTGATTTACAATATACTCTTTTAGATGATTCTGATTTTAAAATTAATTCAATAACCCTTCCTAACGGAAATGTCATCAACAGTTCCTTTTCTGTTATTCATTAAATATATGGAATAAAACATGTATTATAATACTATAATAATATTATAAATATAAGGTTTAAATAAAAGTTTAAAGTTTAAAGTTTATTAAGGAGAGTGTATTATGGTTGGATTTGTGTTTTTTGTTAATGGGAACGAATTGGGGTATAGAAGATTTGGATGCGCCTTACCGGCAGGTTCGATACCTGTTGCATGGGGCGACGAAGATGGATATGAAACCATCTTTGATGATGGTTTCTACTATTTAGGTGTAGACATCACAAAAGAAGAGGTTCAAGAATATATAAATTATGTTCTTGAACTTGAAACTCAATATCAATAAATATATCAATAAATCCAGTAAAATGGTTTTAAAAGTGTAATAATTATTAATTTAATATTACACTTTATTTTTTTTGTTTTAAATTTAAAAATAATAAAAAGAAGTACAGTAAAAAATAATTACTGTACTCCTTTTTTTATTCTGTTTTATTTTCTTCTACTATTGTTTCAGCAGTTTCCTCTTCCATCATTCCATTAAAAGCTTCTGATATACTATCATAATACTCTTTTACTTTAGTTTCAATTTCTTCTGTTTTAGTTTCAGCATCAATTATATCCATAACCTTTTTAAGACTATTAGAATCTGCTTTTTTACCATTATCTTTATAGAATTCTATTATTTTTTCTAAAACAGTTCCAAGTTGAGTGTCTTTATATTTTTCTTGAAGTTCTACATATTTATCAAAAATATCTTGTTTTAAATAATCATTTGCTACAAAATAAGTATGATTAGTGCCTATTAATGCACCATAGTATTCCTCTTGAATACCTATCCAAGTTGCAATATAGTCATAACCTTGTTCTACATCAGCCTTTACTCCCTCTTCAATCATAGTTATTCTTTTAGCAACTTCATCTAAATTAACTGTTTTTTCTTTGTTATTTATAACATTTTCAGATTTATCTTCATAAGCATTAAATTCTAACAATTTTGCTAAGGATTTAGATACTAAATCTCCATATTTATCATAAATTTCTTCTTGATTAGCTGTAATTATATAAGCATCTACATCATTTGAATATTTAAGAATAAATCCCTTTGTATGAATTTCTTCTAAAAATCCTTTAATAGTTGCATAATCTTTTGGTATGTTTTTATAAGTTTTTGGATTTGTTACATCTATATTATATTTTTCTATTACATCTTCTAACTCATAACCCACTTTATATAATATTTCATTTAAATATCCTAATGAAGCGTAAATTGCATTAGAATATTTGTTTATCATTATATCTCTTTCTTCTTCTGAATAAAATTCGATATTTTCATCTATTAAATTTTTCAATTCAATAAACTTTGAAACATCTTCAGTGTCATAAACTTTGATTTTATTTAAAATTTCTATCTTTTCAGCTTCACTTAAACTTTTTGTTGGTTTAAAATCTTTTAAAAAAATTCCAATTCCACCTAACATAGCTATAGTTACTGCCGATATAATTATTTTTATATATTTCTTCTTCACTTATTACCATTCCTTTCCCTTTTAATTTTCATTATAATATATATAAAACATATTGTATATAAAAAATGCGAGCCATATTACTTTTTCTTTTTAAATTTTACACTTAATAAATATAGTCCAACTATATCCTCTACTTCTTTTGTTAATATATCTATTAAATAATCATCTGACCCTAAAATTGCTACTTGATTTTTATGTTTTATTACCGATTTCATTTCTTCTTCTGAATAAATTTCGTTTAAACTTTTCTCATTTGTTATAATAATTTCTTCTATTAATTTTTTTAATCTTTTTCTTATTTTTTCATTTTGTTCCATTAGATTTTTCCTTTCTTTTATTTATGTTTTTATTAATGTTTTTTTATTTTTTTGTTTGTTATATGATATAAAAGATTATTTTTGAATATTATTTTTTTTCGTTTTATATATTTTTTTAAATATATAGTATATAATATATAGTATAGAATTAAGGTTAATTAATTAAAATTTAAATTAAATAGGAGGGTTTATTATGGATAAAAGTTTAGAACAAATAAAAAAATCAATTGAGGATGCTCAAACATTGAAAATTAGGGCAACAGAGAGAGTATTATCACTTAGACAACAATATAGTGATAAGGTTGAGGAACTTAAAAAATTAGGTATTGACAATCCAAAAGAAATAGAAAAAGAAATTAAATTAAGAACAAATGAAATAGAAAATCTAAAGGAAGAAATAAACAATTTAATTCCTACAGATTTAATTAAAAAATATAGTAATGGATTTGCTTCTCAAAAAGAAGAAGACCCAGATTTTAACCAAGCATTTTAAAAGTATTTTCGAGGGAAATAATAAAAGTGGAAACAAAAATAAACAAAGATGATAATTACAAATCTTAAATAAGATTGTATAAAAGAGTTGTTAATTTTTAGTTTGTTACTAAGGCTTAGCCGAAAGCCCATGACTTTAGTCACTGGGATGAAGACTTATCATAAAATTCAATAAAAGGTTTAGACACGAGCCTTATACTATCGCCAATATAATGTAGATTATATGGATAGTG
>Ga0209537_1000668_pt1 | contig 41673 bp, 33 predicted proteins | sample BioPla4DNA1_FD_187698 | JGI IMG/M metagenome (GOLD analysis project Ga0209537, IMG submission 187698) | Biogas fermentation microbial communities from Germany - Plant 4 DNA1 (SPAdes) (version 2) | ecosystem: Engineered > Bioreactor > Anaerobic > Digestate | place: Bielefeld, North...
AGTCTTATAGATGAAGCCATTAAAGAGTCAAAGGAAAATGAGATTTATTTAGAGGATATAAAAAGAAATAAGCCTCATGCTTTGCATCCTGAAGCGGAAAGAGTATTAGCAGCTCTATCTGGAACTTTAGAGGCACCTTATAGTATTTATGAACAGGCAAAGTTAGCGGATATGAATTTCAAAAGTTTTAATGTGGATGGAAAGGATTATCCTCTTAGCTTTGTATTGTTTGAAAATGAATGGGAATATGAAAATGATACAAAACTAAGAAGGGCAGCCTTTAAAGCCTTTTCTGAGAAATTAAGAGAATATCAGAATACCGTTGCTGCTGCTTATCAAACACAGGTGCAGAAGGAGAAAACCCTTGCTAATTTAAGAGGCTTTGATTCTGTTATTGATAGTTTGTTGTTCCCTCAAAAGGTAGATAGGAAATTATATGACAGACAAATAGACATAATAATGGAGAAACTAGCACCTCATATGCGTAAGTATGCTAAGCTACTTCAGAAAATTCACAAGCTAGATGAAATAACCTTTGCAGATTTAAAGATTGCAGTGGACCCAGAATATGAACCTAAAGTAAGTATAGAAGATTCTAGAAAGTATGTTGAAGAAGCTCTATCTGTACTAGGGGAAGATTATTTACAAATAGTAAGAAGAGCCTATGATGAAAGATGGATAGACTTTGCGCAAAACAAAGGAAAGTCTACTGGGGCCTTCTGTTCTACACCTTATGCTGCCCATCCTTATATTTTATGCTCTTGGAATGAAAAGATGAGCGAAGTCTTTACTTTAGCCCATGAGCTTGGTCATGCAGGGCACTTTACTTTATGCAATCAGAATCAGAGTATTTTCGGTACTAGGGTTTCCACCTATTTTGTAGAATCACCTTCTACTATGAATGAGATGCTCATGGTAAACTATCTTTTGAAGACTAACCATGAACCAAGGTTTAAAAGATGGGTATTATCATCCTTGATAAGCAAAACTTATTATCATAACTTTGTAACACATCTTTTAGAGGCTGCTTATCAAAGAGAAGTTTATAAGATTGTTGATGAAGGAGGCAGTTTGCAGGCAGATAAGCTTAATGAAATAAAGAGAGAAGTGCTAGAAAAATTCTGGGGTGGCCAGGTAAAAATAATTGATGGAGCAGAGCTTACTTGGATGAGACAACCACATTATTATATGGGACTATATCCTTACACTTATAGTGCAGGTCTTACTATAGCTACAGAGGTAAGTAAGAGGATATTAGAAGAAGGTCAGCCTGCAGTAGATGACTGGAGAGAAGTGTTAAAGGCAGGAGGAACTAAGACACCGGTGGAACTAGCTAAGATGGCAGGTGTAGATATTACCACAGATAAGCCTTTATTGAATACTATTGAGCATATTGGAAATATTATTGATGAAATAATTAGATTAACTGATGAAATAGAAGGTTAAAGCTAACTTACTCACTGACACCCTTAATATATTTTCTCATATTATGTTATCAGGAAAGTACATTAAGGGTAAGTGAGTAAAGGGAGGTGAACCTGGCTATACCACTATTCACAAAATAAACTAATGGGCTAGGAAAAAAATGAGATTGTTAGAGATAATACTATTTGTGTTTGCAATAACTTATGCCATTTTATTTTATGTAGGATATTTTGAAAGGATTAAGAGAATTAGATATATTGGTATAATAGCTGCAATTTTCTTCTTGCTTCATAGGGTCACTGAAGGTACTCGGTGGCAGATGTATCCTATTTATTTCATATTTGTATTTATTATTATATTGTTTATTGTAGCTAATATTGATTTTGAAATCTTTAAAAGAATCTATGATAAAAAGGTTCTTAGAATATGTAGTATTATTGGGTTTACTATTTTAATATTTTTATCCGCAGTAGCTTCATATATGTTTCCTTTATACAATTTAATGAAGCCCAGTGGGCCTTATAAGATAGGAACCTTATCCTTTGATGCAGTAGATATGGAAAGAATATGGCTGGATAAGGACAATGATTATGGAGGAAGAAAAATTAGAATTCAACTATGGTATCCTTCAGACAAGGTGGAAGGATATGAGCCAAGTCCCTGGTTGGAGGAGGGAACTGAAGTAGCAGATTCTATAAGTCGATTGGTTGGTCTTCCTGAATTTTTATTAAGGCCTACTACCATGATAAAGTCTAATTCTTACAAGGGTGCACCTCTTAGTTTAACCAAGGAAAAGTATCCTATAGTAATTATATCTCATGGGTTGACAGGTCTCAGAAGTCTCCATACAGATTTGGCTGAGATGCTAGCAAGCAACGGATATATTGTGGCGGCAATAGACCACACTAATGTGGCAGCAGTTACTGTATTTGATGATGGTGAAGCGGCATATCTTAATAGCCAGGTTCTTTCCCTTGGAGCAGATAGAGAAGTTTTTTTATCCGATGGATATAAAATAATGAACGTATATTCAGAGGATATATTGTTTACTATCGGTATCTTAGAAAAAATTAATTTAGATCAAGAGTCAATGTTTGGAGGAAAGCTAGATTTGGCTTCTATTGGACTCATAGGACATTCTGCTGGAGGTGGAGCTGGAGTTTTAACTGCTCAAAGAGACAAGAGAATCAAGGCTATAGTATCCTTTGATCCTTGGCTGGAACCTTTAAGCTCAAAAGCTATTAGCAAAGGGCTTAATATCCCTGCACTTTTCTTGAGAAGTGAGCAGTGGAAAACAGATCCTAACAATAAAAATCTAATTCCTCTCTTAAAAAGCAGTAAAGGCTACAGAGAATTGTATCAGATAAATGGAACAACACACTTGGATTTTACTATGATTTATATGTATTCTCCTTTAAGTAAACCCTATGGATATTCTGGAAAATTAGATGGCAGTAAAAATTCATTAATAAGGCAGGATTTTGTTTTAAACTTTTTTAACGAGCATCTTCTGATTGAAGAAACTTCTATAGAATTAGATAATATATTAAGCAAGTATCCACAAGAAGTAGAAAAAATAGATTATCAAAAGGAAGAAAGTGAGTAAAGGGGCTTGTTCTTAGTGAAAGCTAAGAACAAGCCTAAATTTATTGGTGAATTTATTAAAAGTCTTTATTTCCTACTGCCTATAAATAATTTATTAAATTCGTATTCCGCAGCAAAGGTAAGCCAAGAAAAGAAATTGTTCATACCGCTTATTTTAACTAATCCTTTTAATAGTCCTAGAGTATTTTTAATAGAATCATCATTAACAAGATAGGTCCAAGTTGCTTCTGGTGCCTTTATCCTTTCTTTAAGCTCCTCAAAGGCTGATATGGAAAGCTCAACTTCTTTATAATCTTCTTTGATGGATTCTTCTATTTCTTCCTTGAGCGCTTTAAATTGCTCTATCAATTTTAATTGAAATTCCCTTAAAGGGTCTTTACCACCTATAGCGTTAAGGTGTATACCCTGGCGAAGATTGGCAACCTTATCAAGATAATCTGCCCAATGCTGATCCATATGAAATAATCTTAAATTTCTTTTAAAGGTTTCAATTTCCTCAGAGCTATATTTTGCTTTTAAGCTTTCGTATAACTTAGGATAATCCTTTTCTAGGATTTCATCTTTAAGTCCACCTAGTTTTTTTATTTTTTCTCTATTATTGCCCTCAGGTCCTCCTAATAATATGTCAACTCCTCGTCCTGCCATATTGGTTGAAACCGTTACAGCGCCTAAAACTCCAGCATTCTCAATAATATGAGCTTCCAACTCATCATTTTTAGCGTTTAGTACCTGACAGCTAATGCCTACTTCTTCTAAGAGTTTAGCTAGCTGATCTGATTCTTTAACGCTGCTAGTACCTATAAGTATTGGCTGTCCAGTGGAATGTACTTTTTTGATTTCTTCAATTAGAGCTTTATATTTAGCCTCTTTGTGAGTAAATACATAAGGTGGATAATCTATCCTATATAGGTCCCATCCAAAGGGCATCTCTTTTAGCTAGATAATCGTTGAAGGTAAGAATGTGTACGCCCTTTTTATATAGACTGTGTAGATATGATGGGAATACGGCAGTAAATGTTTTTCCTTCACCAGTATTCATCTCTATAATGTTTTTATTGTTTAGTGCAATAGCTCCTAACAGCTGTACATCATAGACATTAAAGCCTAGAGTTCTCCTTATTGCTTCCTTAACTAGGGCGTAGGCTTTTACAAGAAGGGTGTTAGAATCGGATCCAGTTAAAGCTTCTTCTTTTAATTTGCTAGATTCCAATAATAAATCTTCACTACTTAAGCTGGTTAAGTCAATTTTTTTTTATATCTTCCACTATTTTTTATACTTATTTATTAGGCTAGCTTTTGTATGCATAAATTCTCTTCTCCTTACATTTATATATAGAATTTTAAAGTTTTTACTTACTTTATACAACTGTTATTATATATGTTTATGGATAATATAAGCGATTGATAAATAATGAAAAGTTCGTTCAAAGGTCTATATCTTTCGTAGTATATAACAAATAATACATTTAATCATAGATTATAGGGAGGTTTTTTATGTTAAGGTTGTTAGGGATAATCATCTTAGTTATTATAGTTTCAACTTCTATAACTTTCTGTCTTAATAGACTTTTTAAGAAATATAAGTTTATTAAATATATTCCTTCTATAATGAGTTTTATAATTATGGCAAATAGCATCATCATTGCTATGGGAAATAAGGGGGAAGGTTTTAAGGATTTGGCTGCTATTATAATTGCATTGATGTGTTTTGCTGCTACAGTATCGGGGGGACTAACAGCTCTATATATAGATTTTATATATTTTAAATTGAGATCAAAATAAATTCAATAAGCATTTAAATTAATAAAGCAAAGTAAGAGATTGAAAGTTTTTTATTAATGTATTTAATAATTTTTATCAATTTTAATTTAGAAATAATAGTTGTGTTAAGAATTGCTTATTAGCGAATTGTAACAACAAAAGGGTTTGAAGATAAAAAAAACAAATAATGGTTGTAATTGGAAGTGATTGCTGGTATAATATGTATGTAGGCCAAGCTTGTCTTACTATTTTTAAAAATTTTCAAATTTTTTTAATGGACTAAATTTATAAATTAAAGTATGGAAGGGAGATTAAAATGAAAAAAAGGAATTGTTAAAGCTTTGCTTTGCACAACTTTAATAGCATCATTTCCAGTTGCTGCTTTTGCAGAAACATGGTATAGCTCAGACATAACATTACCTAGAACAGGAAGTTGGACAACTGTAACTAGAGAGGCAACTGCTAATACACAAAAAACAAAGGTTACTAATAACAAGTATGATGTTAATGCAAGAATATTAAATTCTGGTGGAAAAGCTTTAAGTGATTATAAAAAGCACCAAAATGAAGGTAACGATGATTATGGCATAGAAATTGAACATAAAACTGGTACTGCTAAAGGCGATAAAATTAAGGCTGAATTTAAAACAACTGCAGTTAATTACAGAACAACAACTGCTACTTTAAGCTGGAGACCATAGACATAAGTATTTAAAACTAGATGCCCACAGTTAATTAAAAATTGTGGGTGTCTAGCTTTAACATTATATAGTAGAAAAAATCCTCTTGCTTAAGCAATATAGATTTTTAAGGAGAGTATGACATGAGAAAAGATGAAAATATATTAGTAATAAAAGGTTTAGAAAAAAGTTTTAAAGGACAACTGATATTACAAGATGTCAATTTGTCTATTTCGAAAGGTGAAATTGTAGGTATTGTTGGAAGTAATGGATCAGGAAAGACAACTTTATTAAAACTCATTTTGGGATTAAGTTATCCAGAAAAAGGTGACATTATGGTGAGAGGGAAAAGAGTTTTTCCAGGTCTTTTAGGGGATTTACCTACTAGGGTTGGTGCCCTTATTGAAAATCCTACATTTTTGCCCCAATTTTCTGGCATAAAAAACCTGACTATGCTTGCTTCAATTAGAAAGGAAATAGGTAAAAGTGATATTGAAAATGCAATGAAAGAGATGGGGTTAGATCCAAATAATAAAAAAGCCGTATCAAAGTATTCCTTAGGCATGAGGCAAAGATTAGGTATAGCGCAAGCTATAATGGAAAAGCCAGAGTTAGTACTTTTTGATGAACCTACAAATGGATTAGATTCAGATGGTGTTGAACTATTTTCTAAAGTAGTAAATAGGATGAAAGCTGAGGGCGTAAGTTTTATTATTGTATCACATAGAAAGGATGAGATAGATAGCTTATGTGATACTATATATAAAATTGAAAATAGAGGCTTACATAAGGTGAATGAATATCCTGCTTCTTTCAAGGAGAATGTTGAATGATTAGTTTTAACTTGAAAAAGTATTTTTATTGCTCAAGAAAGAAGTGGCTTATTGCTATTATAGTTTTATTAGTATTAGCGGTGATTTTAAAATATATAGTAGGCTATGATTTTTTACCTGTTGGTAAACAACTAACCTTATGGGATTATATATTTGCCTCTTTATCTTACCCATTTGCTATGTTATTAGTTATTCCTTTGTTATATTGCTACTTAGTAGCGGATATTATAACAAAGGATTATGAGGGAGGATATGTGACATTTTTGTTGTCTAGATCATCCTGTAGATTAGAGTATTTTTTATCAAAGGTCATAATTATTTTTGTTACATCGAATATATTCTTTTTCATATATCTAATGATATTATTTCTAGTTGGGTTGATATATGGAATTCCTTCTAATGGTGCTTCTTATTTTACAGTAACAAGTACTATTTTGGAATCTGGTGGTACAATTTTTAATGCAATTATTATGCAATATAGTTTGTTTGTGACCTTATTATATTTATTAGGTATATTATCAGTAACTGTTTCACTAATATTTAATAAGTCTCTATATAGCTATATTTTTATAGCAGGTCTCATTTTGCATGGCCACAATACGGTATTTAATAATCATAATAATTTACCATATTCACCTTTAGCTCAAGGAATCATGTCCTTTCATTATCCATTTTATTATCGAGGGTTGAATAATATGACAGAGATAAGCGAATCAATACAGAGATTTAGTATAGGATATTCTATAGTATATCTTTCATTACTTTTGTTTGTTTTTTTTCTAGTTGGATTTATTAGAATTAGAACTATGAATTTATTTCTGAAGGATTGATAAGTTATGGGTACGTTAATTCTTAATGAATTATATGTATGTATAAATAAGAAAACTATATATATTTGGCTTTTAATACAGTTTGTTATTCTTTGCCCCATTTATTTTGTATATAGCAGTAGTAGTTCTGAAGGAATAGAGGCTACAACTTTAGAGGCAGCTTTAAATGTTTTTGGGGGGCTTTCTAAAAAACATACTATTCTTTCCTTAGCGTTTTGGTTAAGCATAATAGTTATGTTAATGATAATATCTTATAATATTACAAACGTATTATATGGCTTTGATGTAATGCTAATAACAAGGTGTGGTTCAAAAACCAAGTGGTGGCTTTCAAAGGTCATAGCCATCATAATAATTAATGTTATTTATTCTTTAGTTGTAATAGTATCAACTAAAGCAATATCAATTATATTCTTAAAGAATGTTGATCAATTATCTCCATATAGCCAGATATATTATGAACATATTTATGAATCTAGTATTAGTCCAGTTTATCTGAAGATATGTGTTATAGCCATATTAATCACTGGTTTTATGGCTATAAATACTTTATTTCAGAATTTTAATATAATATTTTTTAACAGTAGTAAAGCTTATGTATGTGCACTAATAGTGTCTATATTCCTTTTAGCGCTATATTCTAAAGGTGCTATTCCAAGATGGATGTCACCTTTAAATTATCCATCAATATTAGATTTAGATGGTGATAAAGATATATATTTGCACAGCATTATATTCAATCTTGTTTTGACCTTGTTCAACATAATTATAGGTCTAATAATTATTAATAGGAAAGATTATAAGTCTTTACATAATTAAATTGATAAGGAGAAAAGATATGTTTTGGAACTTTCTTAAGATAGAAGTAAAAAAAATAATTTGCAGAATGCAAACTTTAATAGCTTTTATTTTATTTATTGGTGCTTATATACATATATCAACTTTGGATAAAATGGATATACCCAACCATGATGCATATCCTAAAATTTTAATTTTAGAAGGTAGCAATCCCTTTATTAGTTATTTAAAAGCATTAGCAGGTAGTATTAACAGCTATATGCCTTTAATATTGCCTCTAATAATTCTTCTAATAGTAGCGGACTCTTTATTTACAGATTATAGGACCGGTTTTTTTCAGCTAAACTTATCAAGGATTTCATACAAAAAATATATTAAGTATAAGGTTTTATCAGTGTCGGTAATATCTTTTCTAGTAACCTTTGTATTTCAAATTATAGCTTTTATATATTCTTTAGCTACTAGTCCATATCATTTACCTACTAAAGCAGTAGAAGATATAATGGCTCCTGAATTAGAAAGAGGATTATATATAAATCATCCATACCTATATATTTTTCTGGTAGCATTAATCATAGGTCTGGTGGCTATGGTGGTATCAATGATGGGAATTATATCATCTAATATATTTAAGAGTACTTTTTCCGTACTTGGTGGACCTTGGATAGCATATTTAATTATTGGAGAAGGTTTAATAGTTATAGCATCTGAAATTAGTATGCTCCTATACGATTTTAGTCCTTTAAATATGATAGGACCGATTATTTTTGATGGAGGCTATAGCTTTATACAGGTTTTTGCTTATTGGATTATTTTATTTCTTTTACTTTCTTTTATTGCTTATAAGTTATCTGTTAAAAGATTTCTTAGTGGATATGAAGTTAAGCAGAAGGTAGCAGTATAAAAATTTAATTTAGTTAAGTAAATTAAAAATGTATTCATAAAGAAAATACAGGAGACATTTCCTTATGAAATGACCTCCTGTATTTTTATTTTAGATATTACTTGACTAATAAAGTCTCGGAGTTTTTATAAACGCCAAATATCCTCATCGTACTGAGCTATAGTTCTATCAGAGGAGAAGAATCCTGCCTTTGCAGTGTTAACAAGCATCTTCTTGCTCCAAGCTTTTCTGTCTTCGTAATCTGCGAAAGCTTTTTCCTTTGTAGCTATATAATCCTTTAGGTCAAGAAGAGCCATGAACCAGTCTTTGTTTATAAGATCCTTGTATAGTCTGCCTAGGTTCTCTGGATCTCCTATTTGGATTAGTTCTTTGCTTACTATGAAGTCTACCAATTCTTGAACTTGAGTATCGTTGTTGTAAATATCTCTTGGGTTGTAAGCATTTTTTGCATAAAGGTCAATTACTTCTTCGCTGGACTTACCAAAGATGTAGATATTGTCATCGCCAACGCAGTCGTGAATTTCAACGTTAGCTCCATCCATAGTTCCTAGTGTTATTGCTCCGTTTAACATAAACTTCATGTTTCCAGTTCCGCTAGCTTCCTTAGAAGCAAGTGAAATTTGCTCGGATACATCACAAGCAGGAATTAATTTTGAAGCCTTTGTTACGTTATAGTTTTCAACCATTACAACCTTTAAGTATGGGCTTACTTCAGGATCGTTGTTTATAAGCTGTTGTAAGCAAAGAATTAGGTGAATAATATCCTTTGCAATTACATAAGCAGGAGCAGCCTTAGCACCGAATAGTACAGTGATTGGTCTAGCTGGTTTGTTACCTGCCTTGATTTGCTTATACTTGTAGATTACATATAAGGCATTCATCTGTTGACGCTTATATTCATGAAGTCTCTTAATTTGAACATCGAATATAGAATTTACATCTATATCAACATTTTCTGTTTCCTTTAAGTATTTAGCTAAAGCTACCTTGTTATTGTGCTTTATAGCTAATATTTTATCAAGAACTGCATCATCATCTATATAATTTAATAGGTATTCAAGCTTTGAAGCATCTTTCTTCCAGCCATGTCCTATAGTTTCTGTAATGAAATTGGACAATTCAGGGTTGCAGTGCATAAGCCATCTTCTGAAAGTAATACCATTAGTCTTGTTATTAAACTTTTCAGGATATATTTTGTAGAAGTTATTTAATTCAGAATCCTTTAATATATCAGTATGTAGAGCTGCAACACCGTTTACGCTAAATCCATAATGAATATCCATATGTGCCATGTGAACAAGATTGTTTTTAATGATTGCTACAGACTCATCATTATACTTTTCTTTTACTCTTCTATCTAATTCATATATGATAGGCATTAAGTGTGGTACAACCTGTTCTAAATAGTGTATAGGCCATTTTTCTAATGCTTCAGCTAATATAGTATGGTTAGTGTAAGCACAAGTATTTGAAACTATGTTGATAGCATCATCCATGCTGATTCCTCTAGATGTAAGAATTCTGATAAGTTCTGGTATAACTAGTGATGGATGAGTATCGTTAATTTGAATTACTACGTGTTTGTCTAAGTTACGTAAGTCGAATCCTTTTTCGTCCATTTCCTTTACAATAAGCTGTGCACCACTGCTTACCATAAAGTACTGTTGATATACACGTAATAGTCTTCCTGCATCGTCACTGTCATCAGGATACAAGAATAAAGTAAGGTTACGTGGAATATCTCTCTTGTCAAAGTTTATACCTTCACCAACAAGAGATTCATCTACAGTTTCAACATCAAATAGGTGAAGCTTGTTTACTCCGTTATCATATCCTACTACATCGATGTCGTATAGTCTTGATTTTACACTGAAACCTCCGAAATTAACATCGAAGCAAGTTTCAGTTTTTTCTAACCAGTTTCTATCAGTAATCCAAGGATTTTTTTCTTCTGTTTGCTTATTGTTCTTAAATACCTGCTGGAATAAACCATAATGGTAGTTTAGTCCGATACCATCTCCATTTAATCCTAAAGTAGCAATGGAATCCAAGAAACAAGCTGCAAGTCTTCCAAGACCACCGTTTCCAAGAGATGGTTCTAATTCTACTTCTTCAATTTCTGTTAGGTCTTTTCCTGCTTCTGCTAGGATTTGTTTGATTTCATCATAAATCTTTAAGTTAATTAAGTTATTAGAAAGTAATTTTCCAATAAGGAACTCAGCGGAAATATAATAAAGCTTTCTGTTTCCATCAATCTGTCTTTGCTCCTTGATCATATCTTTAGTGAGCTTTAATAAGGCGCTGAAAAGTTCCTCATTGTTGCAACTAGCAATGTCTTTTCCAAACATTTCATTTACAAGGTTATTTAATCTCTCTTTCATAGCCTCTTCTCCATTTATATAATATTTTGTGTGTCTCTGCACACACCTTATTATTATACTACAAAACCTGCCAAAGTTTCAAGGAATCTATGAGAATGTAAATAAGTAATCTATTTTAAGGTACATATACCAATTTAAAATATATGATAGATAGCAATAGAAAATGAGATATCATTGTAGCGTGTAAGTAAGTCATTAGCTTGGCTTGAAATTTTACATTTTGAATTCCCGTAATTATTAATTACGGGAATTCGTGTTTTGGAGCTGAAGAGATTTCTGCTATTTTCCAAGGAGAATCCTTATGTTCTTTTATAACAAGAATTTTTTGGTTATAAACGCCGTTTTTCAGATATGAAGGATTTAAGTTATTTGTCTTATAATTTATTTCAGTGTAATAAACCTTATAGGCATAAAGATTTTCTAGGTCTATTTTGCTGTCTGGTCGTAGGGTTGAGGTCATATCCGCTAAAATATATATGGTCATATTTTCAATGTTTTTAAGGGGCGCTCTATTACCTATTGAATAAGAGGCGGCTATGGTTCCATCTAATAGTTCTAAAGCAGCCTCATAATCCTTTGCGTTTACTCTTTTGGAAAATTTGCGTATTGTATCAGCAGCCTCATCTAAATGAGGGTCTCTTATTTCTATTGCAGGCACAAAAGTTGACTTGTTGTTTAAGGTTGTAATAAAGGAAGTTGATAATATAGAAATAATAAATAATTGTATTATAGATGATAATATTTTCATAACATCCTCCTAGTTTTACCAAATAAAGTTATATGTTGTTTTTACTGTGATAACATTAATCTATTTATGTGTATTTTTTCCTTAATCAGCTGAATAATACATAATATTTGGAGATAATTAAATTAAAGTCTTTTTTGCAGTTTTACATTTATATGCTGTATAATAAAGTGGATATATTGCAATAAATTTCAAATTTAATTATTGATGCTTTAATTCATATGTTTATATTTTTTACAAATTTCATAAAAGAATAGGAAAATACCTTTTAAATTTCTAGCTTTAGTTATATAATTTTATAAAAGATATAAATTTGTCCAGAATTTTCTTGTTAAAGTGACAAATTAAAAAATATTAAGTATAAAAGAGGGGGCTTAATATGGGGAGAACATTAGTTGAAAAAATATTTGATGAACATAGGGTAGATAGTCCTTTCCCTGACACACATGTTTTAAAATTGGATAGAGTCTTTTGTCATGAAATTACAACACCAATTGCAATTACAGATCTTATGGCAAGAGGCATGGACAGAGTTTTTGATCCTACAAAAATTAAGGCGGTTATAGACCATGTAACGCCAGCAAAGGATTCAAAAACCGCTGAGCAAGGGAAAATACTTAGAGATTGGGCAAGAAGACATGGAATAAAAGACTTCTTTGATATAGGAAGAAATGGGGTATGTCATGCTATCTTCCCAGAAAAAGGCTTTGTAAGACCTGGTTACACAGTTATCATGGGTGACTCACATACTTGTACTCATGGAGCCTTTGGAGCCTTTGCTGCCGGCGTAGGAACCACTGACCTAGAAGTTGGTATATTAAAGGGAGTATGTGCTTTCCGTACACCAAAGACAATTAAGATTGTTCTTAAGGGAAAATTGAAACCAGGTGTCTATGCTAAGGATCTTATACTTTTCATAATTAGAGAACTTACTGTAAATGGTGCAACCAATAAGATTATAGAGTTTACTGGACCTGTAATTGATAAGATGTCTATGGAAGGGCGTATGACCTTGTGTAACATGGCTATAGAAGCCGGTGGTACCTGTGGAGTATGTTATCCAGATATGACCACAGTAGAGTACTTATGGCCATTTATTAAGGATGAATTTGCAACTAAGGAAGACGCCTTAAAGGAATACTCAAAATGGATATCTGACGAAGATGCAGTTTATGAAAAGGTATATGAGTATGATGTTTCAGAATTAGAACCTATGGTTACCTTTGGCTACAAGCCAGATCAAGTAAAAACAGTAAGAGAAATGGAAGGTACAAAGGTTGACCAAGTTTATATAGGAAGCTGTACTAATGGACGTATTGAAGATTTAAGAGTTGCAGCAAGTATACTTAAGGGGAAAAAGATAAGTGATAATGTAAGAGCCATTGTAAGTCCAGCAACTCCAGGGGTATATTCACAAGCATTAAAGGAAGGGCTTATTGAAATATTCCAAGAAGCGGGATTCTGTGTTACAAACCCAACCTGCGGAGCTTGTCTTGGTATGAGTAATGGTGTACTTGCTGAAGGTGAAGTTTGTGCTTCAACTACAAATCGTAATTTTAACGGTAGAATGGGAAAGGGTGGCATGGTCCATCTCATGAGTCCTGCAACTGCTGCAGCTACAGCTATTGAAGGAAAAATAACAAATTCTGAAATTTATCAAGCTTAGCTAGTGGAGGGAAAAATGAAGAATTTTAGTGGAAAAGTTTTATTTTTAGATAGAAGTGATATTAATACAGATGAAATTATTCCAGCAAAGTATCTTACAGAGATTACTAAAGAGGCATTAAAGCCTTATCTATTAGAGGATTTAATACTTCAAGGCTTTAATCCAAAGGAAGATGTTAAGGACAAGACTGTAATTGTAACAAGAGCAAACTTTGGCTGTGGATCTTCTAGAGAACATGCTCCATGGGCTTTAGAAGTTAATGGAATCAATGTAGTTATAGCTGAAAACTTTGCAAGAATATTTAGACAGAATATGTACAACTGCGGTATGTTCGCAATAGAATTACCAAAGGATAAAATTGATTATCTTTTTGATAATTATGCAGATAAAGACACAACAATAGAAATCGATGTGCACAATAACAAAATACTTGTAAAATCAGAAGATAAATCTGACATCATAGATTTTAAAATAGGAGAATTTGACAAGACTTTGATTAAAGAAGGCGGCTGGGTAGGATACGCTAATAAGAATTATTAATAATGAAATAAAGAAATGCAAATCAATTTAAATCATTAATTTTTGATATGATACTTCCAAAGTAGACAGTCTAGTTAATTAAAAATAGATTGTCTACCTGGAGGTATTTTTTGTGCGAAGAAAAGCAAAGTATAGTAAAGATGCAAGCTTCTAAAGATTATGAGGAAGGTAGGCATGCTTTTAGAAGCATTGCAAAAAATATAGCTTTAGTGCTTTCGAAACAACAACAAATAATCATTTATATTTATATTTCAGTTCATTAGTGTTTTTTATTGAAGAGAAAAAAATCAAACCATATTGTTCAAATTATGAAAAAATAATACTATAATAAAGAAGTGATTATTAAATTTCATAATTTATTATAGGGGGGAATACTTTGAGTGAAACTATTTTATCTAAGAAAAACTATACAATAGGACTAATACTAAAAATAGCCACAATACTTTCTTGTTCTTTAGGGTTAATCTTTCAAGTAGTTGAATGGCAAAGCGTATTTATTGGTCCTAATAGCACTTTGTTGTATTTTACAACACAGAGCAATATATGGATTGCAGCTATTTGTCTTGTATTTTTAATTATTGATTTAAAAACAAAGGGAAAGAGGCAAATAAGTAATAGACTTTATATTATTAAGTTTATGTTTACTGTAGCAATTATGCTTACCTTTATTGTATTTGCAGTTTTACTTACACCGCAGCAAGAAATGAGCTACATTCTTTCTGTAACTAATATTTGTTTGCACAATTTAACTCCTATTTTTGCAATTGCTGATTTTATTATGTGTGATTATGGTTATCTAAGTACAAAAAAGCACATTTTGTTTGGAACTATATTACCTCTTATTTATTGCATTGTCACTTTGATTTTATCCTTTAATGGGGTAACTTATGGTGACAATAGAATCGTTCCATATTTCTTTTTAGATTATAAAAAACTTGGTTGGTTATCTATTAGTGATTATGGCATTGGAGTGCTATATTGGGTAATAATTATTACCTTTATGGTATTAGCTATGGGAGCAGGACTTTTAGCTGTAAAAAATATTCGTGGAAAGGGATCTATGTCCAATTTACAGGGATAATAAAAAAGACACATCTTTTTTTGAGATGTGTCCTTTAGAGCTGTAGCACTAAATAAAGAGTGTTACAGCTTTTACTTTTATGCTGCTAAACCTTCTTCTATAGCTTCATTGATAACTTCGCCTTTTCTTATGAAAATCATGTTAATTATCATGAATATTAGACCGAAGGCAGCTACAATTATGGCATCTTTTATAAGTAAACTATTATTCATATTAACTGAGAATAAAAGCTCTCTTATAGCACTTACTGAATAAGTAAATGGTAGGAAAGTGCTTATTCCTTTGAAGAAGTTTGGCAGTACTTCCATTGGGAAGGTACCAGCATCAGAGCAAAGCTGAAGAACTAATAGAACTACTGCAATAGCTTCACCAGCTAAGCCCAAGAGATTAAATAGTGTGTATATTATAGCGTCAAAGGATAGAGCCATCAGTATCAAGAAGGCAAATAACAGTGGAAGATTTGTTGGCTCAATTCCAAGAAGTAAAACAATTCCTCCAAGTAAAAGGGCCTGAACTATACCAATCAATGAGTAAGGAATAAACTTTCCTATAGTAAGTTTGATCTGACCTAATTCTTCATATTTCTTATTATTTATTTTTATAGCAAATAGCATAAATACTGCGCCTAGCCATAAAGATATTGGAAGGAAATATGGTGTAAGGCCTGAACCATAGTTATTTGCGGATCCTAGAGTTTCTTCTGATACTTTTACTGGTTCTCCTATAAATTCTCCAAGATCTTCACTAGTAGATTTTATGTTGTCATCTATTTTCTTTATTCCATCATTTAAGCCATCTTGTAATTGCGAAGTACCATCTTTCAATGAAGATAATCCATCAGTTAGCTTATTTGAACCATCAGATAGCTTGCTAACACCAGAAGCAAGTGCTGGTACCTTAGCGTTAAGCTGATTTGTACCATTTTTCAATGAAGATAATCCACTAGTTAGCTTGTTTGAACCATCAGATAGTTTGCTAACACCAGAAGCAAGTACCGGTACCTTAGAGTTAAGTTCATTTGTGCCATTTTTTAGGGCGCTTGAACCATCGTATAACTTAGAAGTAGCTTCTGCAAGGGTAGGCATACTGGACTTTAAAGTGCTCATTCCATCATACAACTTTGAGGCTCCTGCATTTAGTTCGCTTACTCCAGCGGCTAACTGATTTGTACCATCTACATAGCTATTAACCCCTTCAGTAAATGGCTTAAGTGCTTGCTTATTAAAGTTGTTAAGTCCTGCATAAAAAGTATATACTGCAGATTCGCTATTATTTAAATCAAGCTGATTAGAAAGATTTTCAGTGCCTGCCGCTAAGCTATTTAGTCCATTTTGAAGCTTTATAATAGATTCACTGTTATTTTGGCTTGCAGCAAGTTGATTTTTTATTCCTTGCATAGTTGATAAAAGTACTTGCATGTTTTGGTCAGCGGCTTCCGCTGGATGTTGTGCTAGATAAGCTGTTAGACTAGCTTCTACGGAAGTTAAGGCTTGTGTTAGAGTTGCTTGATTTTGTGCTGTAGCGTTAATTAGTGAATTTACACCATCTCTAACCTGTGAAGATCCTAATTTTAATTGGTCAGCCCCATCTTTTAGACCGTTGGCTAGACTTTTGTAACCAGGAATTACCTGATTTTCATAAACACTGTTTACATTGCTAGCACCATCTTTTAATGCTTGAGAGTTGGTAGTAATTTTATCTGCCCCTACTTTAGCAGCAGCTACTCCATCCTTTAAAGCTTTGGCTCCATCTGAAAGTTGATTAGTTGAATTAGATAAAAGAGGCATTTTAGAATTAAGGGCTGATAGACCTTCATTAAGCTTATCAGAACCATCTGCAAGGCTTTTAACTCCGTCCTGAAGTACTGGAACCTGATCATTTAGTTTATTTAAACCATCTGATAACTCTTTTCCGCCATCATATAGCTTGTTTGCACCATCTGCAAGGCTCTCAACTCCATCTTGAAGTACAGGAACTTGATCATTTAACTTGCTTAAACCATCTGATAGTTCCTTTCCACCATCATATAGCTTGCTTTCACCATCCGCAAGCTCTGAAACTCCATCAGAAGCATCCTGTAGGCCATCTTTTAACTCATAAATTGTTTCGAAGGCCACCTTTCCATAGTTTTTAGAAATACTTTTATTTATTTCTTTTAGTATTTCGTTTTTAATGCTATCAGAAATTTTTGTTCCGATATAATTCTTCTTGTTGTTTGATATATAGTTTAATTTAGGATTTATTACTGTTCCATTTTTAGCATCAACTATATTTTGTGAAAAATCCTCCGGAATTTCAATTGTTGCAAAATATTTATCATCCTTAATGCCTTGCTCGGCGGTAGAGATGTCAACAAACTCAAAGCCTACATCCCTATTGTCTTTAAGGTTATCAATAAGATCTTCACCATAATTTACATTTTCATCATTCATTAAAGCTCCTTTATCATTGTTGACCACGGCAATAGGATAATTTTTAAGATCGCCGTATGGGTCCCAATAGGCTTTTAGATATAGGAAGCTATAAAGTAGGGGAATAGCTATCACTGCAAATAGGGCGATTATTTTGATCTTATTTTTTCCTAAAGATTTAAATTCGTCTTTTGTAATTTGAAATAAACTCATACCTCAACCTCCTTTTTTAGGTATTAATACTGACTGGTCAGTATATATATTTTATATTACTTTTTGATAAATAAATCAAGATGGATTTTGCAAAGTCAATATAATTTAAAGAATTATGTTGATGGCTACGATTACATGACATATAAATGCGTTTAAATAAAAAAAACGGGTTTTTTAAACCCGTTTTTAATACTAAGCCTGTATTCCGTGTAAAATATACATTAATAAGTTTTCAGAGAGCTCATCTATATTACATTTTTCTTTATTTATTAGCTCGTATACAATTGTGGAACATAAAAGACCAAAGAATATATATGCCATAAAATAAGGTTCACCTTTTTTTATTATCCCTTCATCCATAGCCTCTTTTATATATTTTTCTATACTATTTATATAATTTCCAACGACTTTTCTAAGCTCTAACTGTCTTACTTCCTGCCCCCAAAGCTGGCTCATTATAACTTTGAAAAGCTCCTTTTTTTCATAAACTAAATTAAGTTGAAGAGTACAAAGGGCTTTTAACTTAGATAAAGGAGATTCTTCCTTTTCTACAGCTTGGAAGATCTGTTCTTTAATAACTTCAACACCTTCTGTAATAATGTATTTAAATATTTCTTCTTTGCTTTTGAAATAGTAGTATAAGGTACCCTTAGCAACTCCTGCTGCTTGAGCCATGTCATCCATAGTAGCTCCATCATAGCCGTTGGTTGAGAATATCCTTATAGCAGCATCAAATATAGCTTTTTTTGTTTTATTCATCATATGATATCACTCCAAAATTATTTATACCTTTATCTAGCAAATCACTAAGTTTAGTACATTCAGTCTAATTTTATGCAATTTTTTATAACATGTCAAATAGGCAGGCCTTGGTAAATAGTAGAAGTAGTGTAGCTTTATTATTTAATGTTTAATAACTAAATAATAATAAACGATAAGTGATACAAGGCAATTGACGCAAATTGTCGAAATATAGTACAATATTTATATTATAAATAAAAATAGCAGTTTATATTGCGGTGTAGATATTTACCATGATTTTTATAAATCAATGGAGCGTGTTTAAAGAATAGCTACTAAAGGAGCTGTAAATATGGATATATTAGAAGAAGGGTTTTTGGAAAAGCTGAAGGATTTAGAGGATATAAGTTCTTATAAAGGGAAAATACTAGATTATTTTTATCAAATGAAAAGGATTAATGAATATAGTCAGGACCTTGTTCAATTTGGTTTTTTGATATACAGTTTTGAGAAGGGTGGAATTCTCAGAACGGAAGGAGTAGAACGTATATTATGCTGTAAGTCTGAGGACTTAAATAATGATATTGAAAATATGTATAAGTACGTTCATCCGGAAGATCTAGATATAGTTCAGCAATCTAGTCAGTTGACTTTAAATGGGCAGGAATATGATATAGATTTTAGAATTATAACTTCTGAGGGCATGGTGAAATATATAAGTGCGAAATCAAAGGTTATATTAAATGATAAAAATGAACCCAAAGTAGCCATAGGAGTATTCCAGGATATTTCAAAGTACAGAATAATCGAAAAAAATCTTAAGGCTATTGGTGATGGATTGGCTCAGGCACAAAGGGTAGCAGGAGTAGGAAGCTGGAAGTATAGCGTTAAAGAGGATAGATTTTATGGCTCTGAAGAGATATTTCGTATATTCAATGTTGAGGTAATGAAATTTAATCATAGCTTTCAAGGTATTCTTTCATATATTCATCCTGAGGATCGAGGTAAGTTCTTAGAAATAATGAATGAATATGTGCAAGGAAAACCTTCCTATTCAGAATACCGTATAGTACAACCTAATGGAACAGTAAAATATGTTATTTCTAGAGGAGAGCCTGTATTTGATAGTGAACATCAGATTACAGCTATTATTGGCACAATTCAAGATATTACAGAGGCAAAGGAGCTCCATGATGCCGTTAAGAAAAAGCAAGAAGAAATAGAGAGGATCCATCGCTTGTATGAAGTATTAGTGGAACGATCTAATGATGTTTTTGAAATTATAGAGCCTGATAGTACTATTAAATTCATAAGTTCTGCAGTAGAAAGGGTTCTAGGACATAAAAGGCAAGAGCGTATAGGAAAAAAATTATATGATTTCTATAAGGGAGAGGAAAGAGAAAAGTTAAAAAAATTAGTAAAAATGGCTTTAAAAAATCCAGGGCAGGAATATAAAGAGACCATTATTTTTAAAAATGATTATAGTAAAAAGATGTATTTGGAAGCTAGTCTGAGAAATTTAATTGAGGAACCATCCATTGACGGTATTATAATAAGCTTTAGAGATATAACAAATAGAATAACTATGGAGAAGGAGCTGTATTATTTATCAAATTATGATGATTTAACAGGACTTCCTAATAACGTCCATTATAAAAGAGTATTGGAGAAGAAATGCCAGGATGCAGAAAAGTCTAGGAAAAAGTTTGCCTTGATGAATCTAGAAATCACTGGATTAAAGGATATAGATTATTCATTAGGCTATGAGGTTGGTAATAAAATAATAATAGAGATAGTAGAAAGATTGAAGACTTATTTGAAGGAAGACGCCTTTTTAAGTCGTTACTCCGATGAACAGTTTACTATTATATTAGATAAAATTGAATGTTACAATGATTTTGAGATTAAGGCAGCGGAGATAGTAAAGCTCCTTAGTAAGCCTTTTTCAGTGGAGGAATATGAATTTGAGATATCAGCTAATATAGGTATATCAATCTATCCTGATGATGCTCAGGATGTGAATACATTAAAGAAAAATACCAAGATTGCTTTATTAAGGTCTAAAAAGGAAGGCAGAAATAATTACAAGTTTTATTTTGCTGGCTTAGATGTTCAAGCCTATAAGGAACTTCTTATAATAAATGATTTGCATCACGCTGTAAGCAGGGGGCAACTTAGAACCTACTATCAACCAATTGTGCAGCTCAGCAATGGAACTATATTGGCTGCAGAAGCATTAGTTAGATGGCAGCATCCGGATTGGGGGTTAATACCTCCCAATGAATTTATCCCCATTGCAGAGGAAACGGGCATAATTATTCAAATTGGTAAGTGGATGCTTGAAGAAGTTTGTCGTAATTATAAACAGTGGCTTTCAGAGGGCTTCCCACCTATAAAAGTTTCTATTAATTTTTCAAGTGTTCAGTTTTTTGAAAAAGACTTTGTAGAAAATATAATAAATACCATAAATAAATATGAGTTAAACCCCCATTTTTTAATTGTAGAAATTACAGAAAGTATCTTCATGGATAAAATGGACAAGGCTATTGCAGATATTAAAGCTTTGCAGGAGTTTGGTGTGCAAATAGCCCTTGACGATTTTGGAACAGGTTTTTCATCTTTAGCTTATCTAAATTCCTTTAATATTGATATTTTAAAGTTAGATGCATCATTTATAAAGCGTATTATGATTGATGAGACTAGTAAAGTCATAACAAAGTCTATAATTAATATGGCTAGAGATCTAAAGCTAAAAATAGTTGCTGAAGGCATTGAAGACAGGGAGCAATTAGAGTGCTTAAAGGAGTTTTCTTGCCATACCGGACAAGGTTATATCTTTAGCAAACCATTACCTTTAGAACGTTTTAATGAGATTTTATCAACAGGCAAATGTGAACTAAAGGATTAATGCTATGATTATCAGCGGTTTCTGAATATTATATATAGAGGTGTTGTTACATTAGATTTTAAAAATCTTTAATGGGACAACCCTTTTTATTTACTCTAATCAGGAAAAATAGTAAAAAACTGCATGTATCGCAGCCAATTAACATATTTTATATAAGTACTAATTTTATGAATGAGGTATATAAGTGATATGATGAGCATTAAAGCACTTTACAAAAGTAGGAGTGGAGGAAAGGTTATTATTTTATTAACCTCTATTACTCTTCTATATATGCTTATTTCCATTTATTTTTCTAATCATTTCTTTTTTAATACAAGTATAAATGGATTAAATGTATCACTTAAAGCCCATGATGAAGTAGAGGAAATAATAAAAAATTATAGTAAAAGTTATAAGTTACAATTAATGGAAAGAAATGGAGAGATAGAAGAAATTATAGGACAAAGCATAGGTTTTCAATATAATGATAATAATAGTATTTATAAAATTTATGAAGATAAAAATCCTTTTATATGGGTAGGTTCCTTTTTCAAGAGGGAAGAATATTATGTGGAAGATTTATTTATAATAAAGAGGAACTAGAAAGCAAAATTAATGGTCTAAATTGCTTTAATAAAAGTATTCAGGAGCCTCAAAATGCAAGTTTTGTATATTCAAAGGGCTCCTATGAAATTATGAAAGAAGTTTATGGAAATAAGGTAAATAAAAATAAATTAATAGAGGCGGTAAAATATAGCTTACAGCATGGTGAGAGGATATTAAATTTAGAAGAAAAGTTTTGTTATGAAAATCCTAAGTATACCTCTACTTCTGAAAAGGTCATCAAAACTAGAGCTTTACTAAACAAGTGCGTGTCAACAAAAATTACCTACCTATTTGGTGATGAAAAAGAAGTATTGGATGGAGATATTATAAGTAAGTGGCTTATTATAGATGAAAATTTAAAGGTTAAGTTAAATGAAATAGAAGTTATGAAGTATGTTAAATTTTTAAGCGAAAAATACGATACCATGGGAGCTAAAAGAAGTTTTAAAACTTCTTTAGGCAAGGTGGTAGAAGTTGATGGAGGCATATATGGCTGGAAAATTAATTATGGTGATGAAAGCAAGGCTATATTAAAAAGTATACAGCAAGGGGAAGTGATTGAAAGGGAGCCAATTTATTTTCAAAGGGCTGCAAGGAAAGGGCCCAATGACATAGGCGATACATATGTAGAAGTTAATATAACAAGGCAAAGGTTATGGTTTTATAAGAATGGAAGAATCATAGCCCAAGGTCCAGTGGTAACAGGTAATCCCAATAGGGGAAATGCTACGGTGGTTGGTACGTATATGCTTAATTATAAGCAAAAGGATACTACCTTAAAAGGCCCCGGTTATGAAGCAAAGGTAACCTATTGGATGCCCTTTTATGGCAATATTGGAATACATGATGCTAGTTGGAGACATGCCTTTGGCGGGAATATATATAAGAGCAATGGCAGTCATGGCTGCGTTAATGTACCCTTAAATTTAGCTAAAACCATTTTTGAAAACATAGAAAAGGGTACACCCATTATTTGCTATGAGGAGTAGACAATTATATTGAGAAAAAACTGAGTAAAAGATTTGAATTAGTTGTAATACATGTGTTACATTAGAGGAAAGCTATGTATATAATAAAGTGGTTTGCTAAAGCTAAGAGTTGGAGATGAGTTTAATTATGGCTAGAAGTGGAAGTAAGTACAAGTTTCAAGATATCATACCTTTACAAAATATTATAGATAGTATTAATTCTAGTAGTGGTGATGTGCTTTTAGAAGTTGGCAGAGCAGTTGCACCACAGGAATATGCAATTAGATTTTATAAGGATAGGAGTCAACCTCGATTTTATAACAATATAGAACGGCTTAGATATACAGTGTTAAAGGCCATAACCGTAAGTTCCTTTAACCACTGGGAGCAAGTTCTTAATATTCTATATAAAAATCATGTATTAGATTTGGATGAGGAACAGGAGATATTTCTTAATGAAAAATTATATGGCATTGCTAATGAGGACAGGGATTTTCAGTGAAGAGATTTTAAGGGACTTTACTGAAGGAAAAAGCTGGTGGTAGAGAACCACCAGCTTTTTTAAATGATTTCCAGCGATTTTATTAGTTAGTGGTACCTGTCTTTATAAATCCTATATATGTTAATTAGAGATATTGCCTTAAATAAAGAGGTAATAACTATTTTAACCCTTTAGGTGCATATCAGAATAAAAGAAGAGAAAAAACTAAAAATAATATATATGAAAACAGGAAAAGCTTTAACTTATCCATACAGGAGATGAATATATGGAAGTTACTATGGAAGCAATGTATAAAATAGCAAAGAGCTTCAAGGAAAATGAGAGTAAGCATAGCTTAGCTTACGTAAGAGAAGTTGCATATCAAATGAAAAATTTAGTTTCAGATTATTTATACTTTAACTCTAAGGATGACCCTAATAGATCTGCTACTGTTTTTGATTCCTTTTTATTCTTATGTGAATCTATGGGAATTTTTGATGCTTGGGATAAGTATGTAGGAGAAGAATTTAACTTTGAGGATATCTATGAACACTGCAAAAATAAGTCTTTGGTACCTTATTTAGAAGCTTTACAAGCTAAGGATTATGCGGGGGCAGTAGAAATAAATAAAGAACATGAGATAGCCCATTATCATTTACTGCTAAAGTATCTTATGGATATTGGCAGTTCTCTGGAAAATGTAAGCAAGTTAACTGAGGAGCAAAGTAGAGATATTTACAAGCATTGCAGTTATATGGGAGAGGTATATGACTTAACAGAGGGATTAACCTATTGCAAGTATTTAGAAAGTGCCTATGCTTATAATTTCGAAACCGTAAATTTCCTGGACGTGCTAAGCATATTAAAGAGAGAATATCAGTTGAGAGAAAAGAATGCTATGCTAGAAAAGTTAAATCAAGCCTTGCAGGAGGCTATAGATTCTAAAAATGAGATGATAGATAGACATGCTCATAATTGGAAACATATCAGTTATCCTACTGTGGTGAAGGAAGTGGCAGAAAAGTTAGCTGGTGATGAGAAATATAAGGCTGATGCTAATAAACTCTTTAAGGCATATAACTCAGAGAATATCCTAAAGCAAGAGGTTTTAATGCTAAAACTAAAGCATTCCGGCAGCAGTGAAGAAATTCAAAAGCAAATAATGAGCGATGTGTTGCTTTCTAATTCTCGTACTGGTATTGATATAGAAAAGATTATTAAGGATAGCCTTGATCTAGTAATGTTTAGAATATTAATGGAAGATGTAGACACTAGTATAAATACAGAAAAAGCAAAAACTAATTTATCAAAGTTTAAAAATTTGGAAAGACTTCGTGAAAGCTATAATACATATTTTATTTTAAAAAAGCAAGGGGACATAAGTCTTATAGACTGGTTTAGACAGAACATATTTAATATAGAAATACACCTTGATGATAATTGGAAGGCGGTAAAGGTAAAGAAGGACAGCACTGCCTATGCCCAATTGGTAGAAATTTGGATAGATCTTTTTCACAATGCTATAAATTATGGCAGGAAGGATAATGCAGGTTTTATGAAAATTGAACTTAACTCAGAGAAGGTTCAAGGCATAGATTATCTTACCATAAAAATAAGTAATCCTGTGGACTATGATAATGTGCTAACTAAGGAAGGGAGCAATCAAGGTCTAGCTTCATTGAAAAGCTTGCTAGAAAAGCTAAATTATAATGAGGAGATAGAAAGGATTCCAAGTCTGGAGTCTGGCTTAGAAGGAGAAGCAGAAAATTGTTATGCTACTAAAATATATTTTCAGCAAAAGCTATTGCTTAAAAGGCCACAAGAATAATAGAAAAAGGTGACAGCAATGAGATACTTATGGATTGAAGATTTTAATGAGGGATACAATGAAAGTGAACTTAAAGACAAGTGGATTCGATACTATAACCTTACAGCCAGCGACTTAATAATAAAAAAGAACCTTAACTCTGCCTTAAAGTACATTGAGGAAAATCCAGAAGGTTTTGATACAGTGCTCTTAGATATAAATCTTCCTATAGGTGAAAGTATAGATGGAAAGGATTACAAGGATTATTTAAGGGATATAGTATCAGATAAGTATTTAAATATGGATTCAGATGATATTCAAAGAAAAGCTGGCTTTCTCATATTTCTTAAATTGATGTTAGATTTAAGGTTTCCAAAGGAAAGAATTGTTTTCTTAACAGGCAACGTGGATCTGTCAAAGATTATAGAAATAGATAATATAATAAGCTTCTATAGCTATTATTTATATGATAAAAAAATAAGAACCTATGAGGAATTTATGGAAGCTATTGATAAGGTTGATGAGGATTATGATTATTATGAAAGCTGCAAAGTAGATTTAAAACGTCAGTATCCGGAGCTATATAAAAAATTAGATTCCGTTATAGAGAAAGAAAATGATATTAGGAAATGGATCAATTTATTAAGGACAGAAAAGGAAAGATTGTTAGGTGAGAAAAAAATTTCGGAGGATCCTATTAAGCCTAGTGGAAACACTTATAATCGAATGGAGACAGTTTTTATAGAAGCAGGTTTTAATCCGCCAAGAGCTTTTGAAAAACCTACAGAGTCTGTTTATGATAAATTTAATTGGGACTTTCTTGAATGGAAGAAGAGCATAGAGCATCCTTACTATGAACTAAGAAGCTCTATAGTTGAAATGTGTCAAATACTGATTAATAGATTGAAGGAAATGGATGATGATGAATTAGATAAGTTTATCATATTTAATAAGTTATATTTAAATTCTTATACTGCTGATGAAAAGAAAAACATGTATTCAAGAAAGTACTTTCAAGAACTGCTTCAATATATTCAAAGATTATTTCCTTGTAGCTTTCCAGCTACAGAAGAAGAAAGAAGGAGTATATACAGGCAGGTTATAAAGGAAATAAGCCATGATTGGGAAACAGCTATTACAGTTTATTATCCTAATAAAGCTCAATTTGAAAAATATAAATATAGATTACAGCAAGGTAGTCTTAATGGTAATGGTTGCAAGCTCTATGAATACTGTGATAGCTTCAGAGATTTTGCACAAAAGAGTGCCTACGGTGCCATTATGAAAATAATAAGAAATTGGACATCCCACAGTAAGTTAAGAGATTTTAACGAAGCTGAGGTTGGTTTCCTTTTTATTATAGCCATGAGAAGCTTTTTTGAGCTTGGCAATAAGTTTGATACTAATTACTATGAAGAGGATAAGGATAAAAATTATAATTACTATGAATTGAAGCTCCTTCAACTTGCCAATAAAGGTTTAAGGTATGATGATCTGGTGGATAAGTTTAAGAAAAGAAAAAATAAGAAGGATGAACTTTACAGAGAAATTGAATACGACCTAAAGAGATCTTTTGATTTACTCAGTAGGGAGGATCCCAAGAACTACTTATTTAGCTATGACATATATGCAAAAATAAGAAATATCGGTGATGAGGACAGCAAGGCTCAATGCCGAATGGAGCACATATATAAACTCTTTTGGCACTTTATGTTTAACTCTTACTTGGATTATTACAATGGTAAATATACAAACCCCAATTTAAAGTTTTGTCTCGATGATGAGCTATGTGTAACGGATAAGGAGGATGTATTGACTTATTTGTATATGTATTCTTGGAATTGAAAGAAATCAGGAAATATAAAATTGTGGATACGTTATATTCTATGGATTAGAAAGACTCAATATATAGAGTTTGATTTTGAACTCATATATGGGGCCTTTTTAAATGAATATAATACCATATAAGGGGTTATATTGATATACAACTATAATAGACATAAATATTTATAAATTGATTTATAAGCCATATTATGCTATTATCTATATTAGAAAATGAGGTGGTTTAGTGTCAATTAATAGCGGAAAAAATATAAATACTAAATTAATATGTATAATTATATCTATAATAATGATATTAGCAACTATTGTACTTGTTATATTTGGTAATATATCTAATAAACGTAGGCAGAAGGAATTAGCTACTATTAGAGAAAGTTATATAGCTGAAAGAAAGGCTGAGAAAGAAAAAGAAAGAATAGAAAATTACAATGTTTATGAAAAATTGAAAGAAGGTAAGAATATTAATGTAATAATCATAGGTGATGGTATTGGAGCTAGTAGAGGAGCTACAACTGAAAGTAGTAAATGGTATAATGTTTTTGCTGATAACATTAATAAAAAGTATAAAAGTTCTGTTACAACAACAATGCTTAATGGTGAAAATGCCACAGTAATACGTGGATGGGTAGAGCTAAATAGAACAGATTTAAGCAAAAAACAGGATTTAGCCATTATATGTTTTGGTGAAAATGATAATGGTAGAATTACTTCTAATCAATTTGCAATGTTTTATGAAAGCTTGATAAGGAAATTAAAAAAGCATAATCCTAATATAGATATAATACCTATTATAGAAAGTTCTATAAGAAAAGATAATACATATACACAAGTAATAAAAAAGCTTTGTGGCCATTATGGTTTTGCATATGCAGATGCTATTACAGCTTTCAAGAATTCTCAAGAAGGCTATGGAAATTTGACTGATGATGGGATTCTTCCTAATGACAAAGGTTATTCATACTATGCTAAACTCCTTGAAGAGTGTATATCTAAAAATTTAAGTGAAAATAAGAAGATTGAAAATGTAGAAACTACCTTATATCAATGTAATAAACTCGATAATTTTAACTTGAATACTTCTCCAAAATCAAATAATGGCTTTGATGAGAAAGATATATTTTCTAGTTCTACAGTTGGAAGTACACTAGTCTTTGAAAGTTACAAAGATACATTAATAGCTTACTATACAACGGATCCCAAGGGTGGCAAGATAAAGGTATATGTAGACAATGAATTGGTTAAAGAAATTGATACTTATTTATCTTTATCAGTAACTAAAAGTGAGATTATAGCAGAAAACTTAACTGGCAACCATGAAGTTAAATTTGAGGTTTCTAGTGTTAAGGGATATAATTATGATGATGGAATAGTAATATTGAATGGTCTTGTGTCTAATTAGAAACATATAAGGATTAGAGAATTTATAAATAGAACCTTGAAAAATCAAGGTTCTATTTTATAATTTAAAGAAAAACTTACTCTTATATTCAACATACCGTCCTTAAACTGAGCCACCATTCTATTCCCCAACTGTTCTGCTAAAGTCTTTGCTATATATAAGCCTAATCCAGTGTTTTTATCGCTTCTAGCTCTATCTCCGGTAAAGAAGCGATCAAAGATATGAGGAACTTGCTCTTCTTGTAAATCCGGTGCGCTGTTTATAAATTCCGCTATAATAAGGTCTTTTTCCTGCCTTAGATTAATAATAACCGTATCTTGTCCGTGTTTTATCATATTATTAATTAAATTTGTAAATATTCTTGTTAAAGCTTTTTCATCGGAAATTATACTTGGAAGATTTTCTTCTATATTAATAATTGGTTCAATGTTTTTATTTGTGAAATCATGATAAAACAAAGCTACAGTTTCGCATAGAATATTGCTTAAGTCTACAGTTATTAATTCAAATTGATATTCATTGGAGTTAAGTCTTGACAGTTCATAAAAGCTTTCTATTAGGCTTTGTAAGGTTTCTGTACGTCTTTGGATAATATCAAAATATTTTTCTCTTTCTTCCCCTGAGACATTTTCTGATTTTATAAGTTGTAGGTAACCCATGATAGAGGTTAAGGGAGTTCTTAAGTCATGAGTCATGTTGGCTATGCTGCGTCTCAGTTCTTCTTCTTTATGCTTTATTTTAATAGTGGACTTTTGGTTTAAATCATAAAGCTTATTAATTTTTATTACTAAATCCTCTATGCTTTTGTCTAAAGAGTTCATTCTTATATTAACGTATTGACCTTGGCTTTTTTCTATTTGAGCGGAAATATTTTTAATGTCCTTTCTATATGTAAAAAGGATAGTGAGCAAAATCACTATACACAATATTAAAAGTACTATTAACCAGAGCATTTTGCTCACTCCTTTCTTTAATGAACTTTATTTTATATCCTGTTTCTTAAACACCATTATTCCTAATATAGAGGCTACCACTAAGGTAACCAAACTAATTACTACTGATTTAATGATATCACTATTACTGGATACTAATGATGTTATTACTGACCAATTGTAAGCTGGTGTAGTTTCAAATATTTTATCAAACCAATCATATTTTCCATATAAGAAAGCAACTATACTTGGTAACAGGGCAAATACTACTATGCCGATACCTATAGTAGCACCGTTACTCTTTACTAGGGTTGCTATAAGAGTCATAAGAGAAATAATTGCCATGCCTACTATAATAGCAGAGCAAAAAGTTCCTAGAATGTAAGCTAGTTCATGAAGGTCAAAGGCTTTACCCCATCCGAATAATATAGTTGAGCCAATGGTGGCAATGGAAACCATAATGGCTAAAAGTATGATCATTCCAACGGTAGATGCTATTATTTTTGCTAGATAATATTGTTCTCTTCTTTTACCATAGGCCAATTTGTTTTTTATAGTTCCTGATGAATATTCTGCTGCTACCATTACACCAATTAATATGGCAAGAAAAATTTCAATTACTCGGTTACCAAAGGTACCTTTAAATAATTCTCTTGCAGTTGGATTGAATAAATCTGAAGCGTTTATAGTAAAGCCCATAGATGATGAAGAGTTCACTGGTGATGAGTTGTTTGAACTTGCGTTTTTTAGCTCTTCAATAAACTGCTCTTGTTGTTCTTCTGTCATACCTTTTAAATTGTTTTTTAAAAACTGTTCTGAAGAGACGAGTTTCGTAATGCCTATTAACATTAAAGAGCATAACAGGGCAATTATGCATAGTATTTTAAAGGCTCTAGTTTTAAAAAGGGTATATATTTCAGCTTTAATTAATCTACTCATGATTAGCACCTCCAATAGCATTTATAAAGTAGTCTTCTAACTTTTGACCCTTTATGCCTATCTTTTCTACTTCTATTCCATTGGAATTTAGAAGGCTGTTTATTTTTCCAACGCTATCTAGGTGGCTGAAAACTTTAATAATATTATCTGAATGAACGGTATAGTCTTTAATAGCTAGTTCTCTTTCAAGAAGAACTACTGCTTTCTTTACATCATTAGCTTGGATTTGCACATATTGTCTGCAATTTTCTCTTAATTGCTCAGCAGAGAGCTCTTCTATTAGTTTACCATTGTTGATTATTCCGTAGTGGGTAGCTAATTCGGACAGCTCCCCTAAGATATGGCTTGATATTAATATAGTAACTTCTTTTTCCCTATTTACTTTCTTAAGCAGTTCTCTGATTTCAACTATACTTACAGGGTCTAGTCCGTTTATGGGTTCGTCCAGGATTAAAAATGTAGGATTTCCTAAAAGGGCATTAGCTATACCTAATCGTTGTTTCATTCCTAGGGAAAAATTCTTAACCTTTTTCTTTTCCACATCCTTCAAGCCTACTAAGGATAATACCTCATCTATACATTCTTTTCCCGCAATATTACGAACTAGTCTTGATACTTCAAGGTTTTCTCTAGCGGTCATGTTGCCGTAAAAAGCTGGAGTTTCAACTAAACTTCCTACCATGGTTCTAGCCTTATTAATTTCATTTTCTGTTGAGGCACCTAATAGTTCAATTTCTCCACTGGTTTTATGAATCAAACCGGTAATCAATCTTATTAGTGTAGTTTTACCAGCACCATTCTGTCCAATAAATCCATAAATCTGTCCCTTTTTTATGGTCATATTAACGTTATTTACTGCAAATTGATTCCCATACTTTTTGGACAGGTTATGAGTTCTTAACACAATATCATTCATAATACTCCTGCTCCTCTCAATACTTTATGTTGATTATAGTATTTATTAATTTTTGCCTCTTTCATTTAGTCTAACTACATTATGTAATATGAACAATAAGATGGCCTAAAGTAAATCTTAAGAAAGTATTAAGATTTACTACTGCTATATATTGAATAGGGACAATCTGCAGTAAGGTAGGGGTATAAGCTAAATGTTTACTCCTGTAATTTGAAACCAATACCCCATACCGTTTGAATATATTTAGTATCCTTATCTACTTGGGCTAGTTTATTTCTAAGATTGCTTATATGAACATTTACTGTATTATCATCACCGTAAAATTTATCATTCCATACTTTTTCAAAGATATTTGACCTGGTAAAAACACGTTTTGGATTGCTCATTAAAAGTTCTAATATTTTAAATTCTATTAAGGTTAAAGAAAGCTGTTTATCCTTAAGATAAACCTCCTTGGAATCCCTATCTAAGGTTAAATCTTTATAAGTTAATTTGCGATTTTGTTCCTTAGATGCTGAGAATTTTGTGTATCTTCTCAGCTGAGCCTCTACTCTGGCTATTACTTCTTGTATGTTAAAAGGCTTACAAATAAAATCGTCGGCTCCTAGTTTTAACACATTTATTTTATCTTCAACAGCGGTTTTGGCAGAGATAACTATTATAGGAAGTACTTTTATCTTTCTTATTTCCTCAATTAAAGCTTCACCGGTGATTCCCGGTAACATTAAATCTAAAAGCAAAAGATCATAATAGTATTGCTCCATACACATTTTAGCCTCTGTACCGGAATAGGCACTTCTAACAGAGTAGCCTTCTTTGATCAATATGTTACTTAGTAATTGATTTATATCTGCATCATCTTCTACTATTAAAATATTTATATTTGAATTCATACTGGAGGACCTCCTGCTTACTTTTTCCCTTATATAATTATAACATACTAAAAATTTAGGGCAGTCAATTTATGACTGCCCTAGTATAAAAGCCTATGAGTGAAATTTAAATATCTATACCTAAGAACTTTTTAACTAATATTCCAACTATAAAGGATAAGGCTGCAACAGAAAGGCTGATTACAGCCATTTCTAAGAATCTCTTTTTAAAAGGTAAGTCCTTAGCTACTGAAATATAGTAGGTGAAGGCAAAAATGATGACAACTACAATAACTAACATAGCAATCAATGCTTGCACATATTTATCTACAGGAAATAGCAAGAAGGGGAGCACTAGCAAGACTACTGCAAAAATATACATAATGCCTGTATATAGTGAAGATTTTAAGGCATTTGAATCTCCTTCAGAACGAGCGGATAAGTATTCTGAAGAAGCCATGGATAAGGTAGCTGAAATACCGGTAATTAAGCCGGAGAGAGCTACTAACCTATTATTTTGCAAAGCAAAGCTTAAGCCTGCTAAGGTTCCTGTTAATTCTACCAAGGCATCATTTAATCCCAGTACCATGGAACCTACATACTGTAGTCGTTCCTCATCCAATAAAGAGATTAGGGCATTTTCATGTTCCTCTTCTTCTTTATAGATTTGCTTTGCCTCAGGAACCTCTGCGGACAATTTAGAATATATATTCTGAGCGTCTTTCTCTCCTTTTTCCATAATCTTAATAGTAAAAGTGTATCCGAAAATTAAGCTAAGTAAAGTGTATATGAAGACCTTAAGTCTATTAGGAGATAGTTTTTTATTTGTGTACTTCTCCCAAATTTTGCTGTGTACACCTTCTTCCTTTGCAATCCGCTGCAAGGTATCCTTCTCCAATTGACTCTTTACTCTTTTTGCTATGTTTGAATAAATAGCTTGCTCTGTGACTTCGTTTTGCTGAAGTCTAAGTATAATTTTCTTTGCTTGATCTGATATTGCCATATATGAACCATCCTTTCCTAAGTACTTCTAGTAAAAGCATTCTGAAATATTTAAAATAAGTGTCTGCATTAATAATATTATCAGTTACTATATAGAAAGAATGCCTTTAAGAGTATTATATATCAAATTTACTGACAAGTAATAGTTTATATTGATAAAAAGTAGAAGAAAGGTATTTTCAAGAAGTGCTTCTAGAGGATATATAGAGATAGGATTTTATAAGTGAAATAACTATGATATAATACCATTATTAGACATATACTGACTGCAATAATTAAAATTGACCTAGAGTATAATAGTATAGGAGTAATCAATTATATAAAGCTTATGTTAGGGGTAGCTATGGAAAATAAGGAAATTATCAAAGAAGCAAAGCAATATTGTAAAGGCATTAAATCAGCAAGATATTCAATAACCGCATTCTTTCTTGTTACACTTTCTGCCTCTATGGCTAAGGTTTTCTTAGATGATAAGAGATATTTAGTGCTAGCCATAATGGCAGTGGTGGTTTACTGCACAAATATACTTACTAGGAAGAAACATTACGGTATTTTAAAGCAAGTAAGATATGATTTAAAGAACAATTTGATTTGCAAGAAAGAAGAATACATTGAAAATTTCACTGTTGACAATGTTTATGAAAAGGTAGATAAGGATGAAGAATTAAAAAGCTCTATAGAAGGAAAGAGATATATATTATGGGGACAATATGGTGATCAGTATAAAATACTTAGAAAACCCCATGTGGATTTAAAGGGATTTAAGAAAAAAAGGGTAAGTTTAACCTACCTTCAGACTTCAAGGGTGATTGTAGGTATAAAAGTACTAGATCAGGAAGAAGAGGCTCTAACTATAGAAAATATTAATTATGTATCGGAGAAAACTCAAACCTTTAAGTTTAGAATTGTTATGAGCATTGAAGAAGGCGTCATAAAACTACCAATGTTTACTGCTATCACCGCAGATAATAAAATTGTTCATATTTTGGTGGATGTATATTATTCAAATAAGGTGCCTTATAAAGATAAAAATAAGAATGAAGCATCCTGCGTGAAATTTTTGAACGATCAGATTAGGTATTTAGCTGAAGATATTAAGTTTAAGGAATTTAGCAGTGATAAAAAGGTTAATAAAGTGATAAGGCTAGCTATGGAAAAGTACTATCCTAAGGTTAAGGTAGATAGGGTAGATATAAAGGTTAATATGTAATGAGTTTTTTGAAGTTAAGGTCTGGTTATTGATAAAGAATGCAGTGTGCGGAGGAAAAGTTATTGTTTAAGAAATTTTGCATATTTATATCTATAACACTTTGCACAATACTCAATTCTGGACATGCGGTTCTTGCTAATTAAGAAGGCTCTAAATATTACAATTCTGTTTTTGGTTAAATTTATACGAAAGAAAAGATCTGAATACATTAATAATTTAAGTGAAACATAAATCATATTAGTAGTAAAATCATTTAGATGTTTTTGAGCTTTAATAAAGGTGCTAAAAGTAACAGCAATTGAGTTGCTTTTAGCACCTATTTTAAATCCAGAATTAAGGTCCTTGAATGAACTGTTAAAGGTGTAACGGATTTGCTTTAAAAAAGCTTATACTCTTTCTAAGCTTTGACGAATATCCTCAATAATATCATCTATGTTCTCCAAACCTACAGATAATCTAATCATACCAGGATTTACTCCTGCGGCGATAAGTTGGTCATCTGTAAGTTGACGGTGAGTAGCGCTAGCTGGATGCAACACGCAGGTTCTGATGTCTGCTACGTGAACTTCGTTAGATGCTAACTTAAGGCCATCCATAAATTTAACTGCTGCATTCTTTCCGCCTTTTATTACAAAGGAGATAACTCCGCTAGTTCCCTTTGGAAGATACTTTTGTGCTAAATCAAAGTATGGGTTTCCTTCTAAGGCTGGATAATTAACTGTCTCAATTTTATCACTTGCCTTCAAATACTTGGCCACTGTTAAAGCATTTTCACAGTATTGTTTCATTCTAATTGGTAGAGTTTCTAAACCGATATTTAGTAAGAAGGCTGAATGAGCAGCAGGATAGGCTCCAAAGTCTCTCATCAGTTGCATTCTAGCCTTAACTATATAGGCTGCTTTTCCAAAATCTCTTGTATATACAACTCCATGATAGCTTTCATCAGGTTCAGTGAATTCAGGAAATTTGCCGTTAGTCCAATCGAAATTACCGCTGTCTACTATAACTCCTCCTACCTGTAAAGCATGACCGTCCATATATTTTGAAGTAGAATGAATTACTATATCTGCTCCGTATTCTATTGGCTTGCATAGTATGGGAGTGGCAAAGGTGTTATCGATTATTAGAGGAACACCATTGTTATGAGCAATTTTTGCAAACTTTTCTATATCCAATACTGTTAATGCAGGGTTAGCTAAAGTTTCACCAAATACAGCCTTTGTATTAGGTTTAAAGGCCTTATTAATTGTTTCTTCATCACTATTTGGATCTACAAATATACACTCTATACCTAGCTTTTTTAAAGTATTAGCAAATAGGTTTACTGTACCTCCATAAATTGTAGAAGTACTAATAAAGCTATCTCCACTATTGCATATATTTAATATAGAAAATAGGGAAGCGGCTTGTCCTGATGAAGTGCACATAGCAGCGACGCCACCCTCTAAATCTGCGATCTTCTTTTCTACCACCTCTACTGTAGGATTAGAAAATCTTGAATACATATGGGCTGTAGGCATATCAAAGAGTTGCCCTATATGTTCTGTAGAATCAAAAACATAGGTTGTACTTTGAACAATAGGCATTACTCTAGGGTCACCGTTTTTAGGTGTATATCCTGAGTGAAGACATTTTGTTTCGTCTTTCATCTTTATAAACTCCTTTCCACCTTGAAATTATAGATATTATATCATATTTTTGGATAAAATTTCGAAATTTCGGTTAATTTAGATATCGAAAACTATTAATTTTATTGAATTCTTTAATTGATTATATGGATAGGATTTCATATAATTGATATGAGGAGTGAGACCAGAATGCTTTCGTTGATATAAAGATACTTTTATTTTAAATAGGGTATTAGTTTTAATAAAAGCAGGAGGTCTTTTAAAATATTTCAGAAGCGAAGGTGAATGTTATGTCTGAAAAAAATAAATGTAACTATGTTATAGGAATAGACCTAGGTGGTACAAAGATTAAGGGGGCACTAGCAGATTTAGATGGAAGGATATTAAGTTCCTATACCGTGCCTACAAATGCTTTTGAAGGAGAAGAAGCGGTATTGGGGAGAATTAATGGAGTAATTGGTAAAGTGCTAGAAGAGGCAGACAAGAGCGTTAACGATATAAAAGCTATAGGAATCGGCTCTCCAGGCCCCTTAGATTCAAAGAATGGAATTATAATAAATAGCGCCAATTTACCTTTTAAAAACTTTAATATAGTAAAGGAAGTTAAGAAGGTATATGATTTGCCGGTATACTTAGAGAACGACGCTAATGTGGCAGCTATTGCTGAGTACATGTTTGGGGCTGGTAAGGGGACCAGAAATATGGTATACGTTACTGTAAGCACCGGTGTAGGTGGTGGAGCGGTATTAAATGGAAAGCTTTACAAGGGATCTACGTCTAATGCTTTAGAAATAGGACACACTACAGTGCTACCAGATGGGCCAAAATGTAATTGCGGTAATTATGGCTGTGTTGAAGTTTTAACATCCGGTACTGCTATTGCAAGACAGGCAAGAGAAGCTATAGAATCCGGTCTAGAAACTAGTCTATCTCAATATGATAAGGTTACCTCCTATGAGGTTTATGTAGAAGCTCAAAAGGGAGATAAGGTTTCCAAGGATATTCTTGAAAAAAGCTTCACATATTTAGGTATAGGTATCGCTAACACTATAGTATCCTTTGATCCAGAGATGATAGTAATTGGTGGTGGCGTTTCTAAGATGGGTTCTGTAATGTTTGATAAGGTTAATGAAGTTGTAAAAGAAAGAGCTTTAAAGGCCATGGTAGAAAGCTGCAAAATTGTTCCTGCGGGCCTTGGAGAAGATACAGGCGTAATGGGAGCTGTAGCCTTAGCTATAACAGAGGATGAATAAAATTTGAAATTTTGGGGGTGGCTAAATGTTTGGCAAAATTGTGGGCTGTGTTAAAGAAGCCAATAAAGTTTTTGTTCAGTTCGAAGAGCAAAGGGTTACAGTGGAGGTTATTACACCTGCTATAATTAATTTTTTCGCTCCAATTATGAGAGAAGAGAGATCTTCTAAGGCTGTAGAAGGATTAAAGGTTGAGGATTGTAATTTTTCTGTTGAAAAGGAAGATAGAAAAATAACTATAAGCACTGATAAGTTAATTGTAAATATATTTGATGACTTTAAAGTTGATATATATGATTCTAAGGGAAATATCCTTTGTGCTGATTACAGAGGCCAGGCGGATCCTTTTGTAAGAAGAGGAGCAGAGGAGCTTGAAATTGCTGCGGCAGAAGGACATAAGGTAGAAGCGGATCAGCGCAAATGCAAAATAGAAATATTAAAGAAAATGGAAGATGACATGTTCTTCTATGGCTTGGGAGATAAGACAGGTCATTTAAATAAAAAAGGTTATCACTATAAAATGTGGAATACTGATGATCCAAGTCCTCATGTAGAGAGCTTTGAGGCTATGTATAAATCTATTCCTTTTCTAATAGCTATGAAAGGAAAGGACGCCTTTGGTATTTTCTTTGATAATACCTTTGAATCCCACTTTGATATGGGTAAGGAAAACAGAAATTATTATTACTTTGGTGCTGTAGATGGTAATTTAGATTATTACTTTATATATGGACCAAGCATCAAGGAAGTAGTAGGAGGTTATACATATTTAACTGGAAGAACTCCTCTACCTCAGCTTTGGACTCTTGGATATCAGCAGTGCCGTTGGAGTTATGCTCCTGAAAGCAGGGTTAGAGAGATAGCTAATGAGTTTAGAAAAAGAGATATACCCTGCGATACAATTCATCTGGATATAGACTATATGGATGGATATAGAGTATTTACTTGGGATAAAAACAAGTTCCCCAATCCAAAGGCTACTGTAGAAGAATTAAAGGAAGATGGCTTTAAAATAGTAACTATTATAGATCCTGGTGTAAAAAAGGATAAGGGTTATGCAATATATGATGAAGGTATGGAAAAGGGCTATTTTGCCACTGACAAGGACGGAGTTACTTACGTAAACAGAGTTTGGCCAGGAGATTCGGTGTATCCAGATTTCGCTAATGAGAAGGTTAGACAGTGGTGGTCAGATAATCAAAAGATTATGATGGATTGTGGTGTATCTGGAATATGGAATGACATGAACGAGCCTGCTAGTTTTAATGGTCCACTACCAGATGATGTTATGTTTAATAATGATGGTATAGAAGCTGATCATAGAGAAATCCATAATGTATATGGACATTATATGTCTAAGGCTACTTATGAAGGTATAAAGAAGCACACTAATAAGAGACCTTTTGTTATTACTAGAGCTTGTTATGCTGGGACTCAAAAGTATTCTACCGTTTGGACAGGAGATAATCAAAGCTTATGGGAGCATTTAAGAATGTCTCTTCCAATGCTTATGAACCTTGGATTAAGCGGCTTTTCCTTTGCCGGTACAGATGTAGGTGGCTTTGGTCATGATTGTACAGGAGAGCTTTTATCAAGATGGGTTCAGGTTGGTGCCTTTACTCCATTGTTTAGAAATCACTCAGCTATTCATACTAGGGACCAGGAACCTTGGGCCTTTGATCAAGAGACAGAAGACATTAATAGAAAGTACATTAAATTAAGATATACTTTAATACCATATTTATACGACGTCATGAGAGAAGGAGAAATGACTGGTCTTCCAGTTATGAGACCTTTGATGCTACATTACCAGGATGATAAAAATACTTACGAAATCAACGATCAATTCCTATGTGGTGAAAACATCCTAGTTGCTCCTATTGTAGAACAAGGTAAGAATGCTAGAATGGTATACCTACCAGAAGGAGATAACTGGATTGATTTCTGGACTAAGGAAGTATTTGAAGGTGGTCAATACATAATTAAGAAGGCACCTTTAGATGTATGTCCTATATACATAAAGCAGGGCAGCATTATTCCTAAGTATCCTGTACAAAACTATATTGGTGAAAAGGAAATAAAGGAATTAACTTTAGATATTTACCCAGCGCCTGTAGGAAAGCAGGCCGTTTATACCACTTATCAAGATGATGGTGAAAGCTTTGCTTATAGAGATGGAGCTTATAATCTTTACAAGATCATGGTTAATGACAACGGCGACAATTTAACAATAAAAATTGCTAAGGAGCATGAAGGTTATGAAAAATCCTATCAAGGCTTCAAGCTTAAAGTAAATAATGTTACTGCCTCCAAAGTATTAGTAGATGGTAAGACTATAGATTTTGAAGCTGGGGACGGTTCAATTGAATTCACAACAAGTAGTAGTGATGAAATTGTAATAGTAAAGTAGAATTGCTATAAAAAGTTTCACAGTTCAAAGGATTGTGCAACTTGTAAGCTATACAAAAATATAAAAAGAAAAACTATTCACAGTTTGCTATTAACAAAAGCAAAATTTGTGGATAGTTTTTCTTTTAATGTGGATACTTTTCTATACTAAGTACCACAGAAGGTTTTGTAGGGACGGTTCGACTTTCTAGGCAATTTAGCGTATTCTTTTTGCTGAGGGCAATGAGCGTAGGGTTGAGAAAGAACCTCTAGCAGTCGATGCATAGGACCGTAGTCTTCTTGATTTACTGCTGCATCTAAAGCTTCCTCTACGCGGTGGTTACGAGGAATTACCGCCGGATTATTGCTTCGCATAAGCTGATGAGAAGCTTCTTTAGATTCTTTTTGACGAGATAATCTAGCCTGCCAACGCTTATACCACTGAGTAAATTCTGGAGTCTTAAACATATCCATATCCTCATAATTTTCAAAGGTTAGAGCTAAGAAGGTATTGGTGTAATCTGCTTGATGCTTGTGCATAAGCTTTAAAAGGTCTTCAATAAGAGATTGGTCCTCTGCTTCCTCATTAAAGAGTCCAAGCTTAGCTCTCATTCCAGACAACCAGTGATTATTATACACTTCACTAAAGTATGAAATGGCAATTTGGGCTAATTTTACTGCTTCTTCTTCATTATCATGTAACAGTGGTAGAATACTTTCAGCAAATCTAGCTAAATTCCATTGAGCAATAGGAGGTTGATTACCATAGGCATATCGGCCTTCCCGATCAATGGAACTGAATACCGTTGCAGGATCATAGCTATCCATAAAGGCACAGGGACCATAATCTATAGTTTCCCCACTGATAGCCATGTTATCTGTATTCATAACACCATGCACAAAGCCCACTAGCATCCATTTTGCAATGAGTGAGGCTTGAAGCTTAACTACTTCTTTAATCAAAGCAAGATAGGGTTTTTCCTCACTAGCAAGATAGTGATAATGTCTTTGTATAGTATAATCCGCTAGAGCTTTTAAATGATCTACATTATTTAGCCTAGCGGCATATTCAAAGGTACCTACTCGTATATGGCTGGTAGCTACGCGAGTTAAAATGGCTCCTTGGAGCTTAGTTTCACGGTATACCGGCTCCCCAGTAGTTACCACTGCTAAGCTTCTGGTAGTTGGAATACCAAGGGCATGCATTGCTTCACTGATAATATACTCTCTTAGCATAGGACCAAGAGCAGCTCTACCGTCACCACCACGAGAATAGGGTGTTGGACCAGAACCTTTTAATTGAATATCAAACCGTTGACCTAAGGGAGTAATCTGTTCTCCAAGTAATACAGCACGACCATCTCCTAACATAGTGAAATATCCAAATTGATGACCAGCATAAGCTTGGGCAATAGGAAAAGAACCCTCTGGAATACTGTTGCCAGCAAGTACAGAGACACCATGATTATTTTCTAGCTCCTGTGCGTCAAAACCTAAGGCTTCTGCTAGGGAATGATTTAAAATAATTAATTTCGGTGAAGCTACAGCAGTTGGTTTGATAGCTGTAAAAAAGGATTTTGGTAAAGAAGCATAACTGTTGTGTAAATTCCAACTAAGTATTGATTTATCTTTTCTTCCATTTGATTTATTTGTTCCAGTCATTATTTTTCATTAGTTCTCCTTATCTTTCTTTTAGTTTTTTATTTTTAGTGTCTGCTTATGCTTGGCTTTTATACGAGGGACGGTTCAGCAAAACTAGTAAAAACAGGTACGGTTCAACAAAGTATATAAAAGATGAGGACGGTTCAGTAAAATTAAGAGGAAATAGAAAGAAGATTTTGAAGCTGCTACAGAAACATGTGATAAAAGAATTAGAAAAGGACTAGGATAATTAACCTAGTCCAAGCATAAGTTAATAATTAAAGTTAGTAA
>Ga0209537_1000671_pt1 | contig 41626 bp, 36 predicted proteins | sample BioPla4DNA1_FD_187698 | JGI IMG/M metagenome (GOLD analysis project Ga0209537, IMG submission 187698) | Biogas fermentation microbial communities from Germany - Plant 4 DNA1 (SPAdes) (version 2) | ecosystem: Engineered > Bioreactor > Anaerobic > Digestate | place: Bielefeld, North...
TAGAGCTGAAAGAACATAATCGGCTTAATGTCTGGTTTAATGAATTTCTAATCGGAGAGATTGACTTGCAATCTTATGCATTTTACACTGTTCAGGAAAGGATATAGTGTTACCTATGTCCTGAACCAAATGTGTTACCTATGTCTTGAACCTGTACCTCTGTTGCATAAGAAGGGACCGCAATAACGGTAGTCCCCCGGCGATCCTATTAGACAACAAAGCAAGGCTGGCTAAAATGGAAGTCAGATGCCAGAGGTCTGATGTCGGAAAAAGAGTAGGTTGCAGTAGTCAGAAGCCAGATGTCAGAGGTCTGAATAGATGACTTACTGATTTAAATAAAGCAATAACGCAAGCCTGGCATCTAGTGACGGAAAGGGGGTATTTATGTGTTGGTTAAAGATATTCGAGAATGCAGTTACTTTACAGCCGGGGATGGCAGCATCCTTTGTGAACTTCTCCATCCCTTAAGGGAAAAAGAGGAGATTTCCCTTCACTGCAGCATTGCCCATGCCCGCCTCCCCGCAGGTAAAAGCACTGTTCCACATAAACTAAAAGAGAGCGCGGAGGTTTACTATTTCCTGGAGGGAGAAGGTACACTTCACATTAACCAAGAATCTGCTGAGGTTAAGCCCGGAAAAGCAGTTTTTGTGCCTCCAGGTGCAGTGCAGTATTTAAAGAATACAGGAGATGGGGATCTTTTATTCCTCTGCATCGTTGATCCCATGTGGAGGGAAGATGATGAAGAAGTCATAAATCAGTGCCGAACGCGCCGGGACAGTTTTGCTGAACGGTCACAGTGATGCAACCTGTCCCCCCGATCGCACTTGGGGATCGCGCGGGGGGACTGTCCCAGTGATTGGCTCGATCACTCAACTTGTCCCCTTGATCGCGCGGCCAACCTGTCCCCCTGATCGGTCTATTTATTCGTGACAGCAATTCGGGAAGCTATTTGAATCACTTTTTCTATATCTTCCCGTGTTACTTCTCTGCTTGTAACAAACCTGACTGCATTGGAAGAGACAGCGATCGCTTTAACCCCGTTTTTCTCAAGTTCAGAAACAAATGCTGCTGCATTATCAACTTCAACATAAACCATGTTTGTCTGCACCCGTTCTAAATCTACTTTTATACCCTTTATTTGGGATAACCCCTCTGCTAAAAACCTAGCATTACTGTGATCCTCTGCCAAACGATCAATTGATTTTAAGGCAACAAGCCCGGCTGCAGCCAAAATACCCGCCTGACGCATCCCGCCACCCATTGCTTTTCGGTATTTGCGTGCCTTTTTTATAAATTCTTGGTCACCGGCCAGTATAGATCCCACTGGAGCACCTAGCCCTTTGGATAAACAAAACATTACAGAGTCACAGCATTTCGTGAATTCCTTGACATCACATTGACAAGCAACCGCAGCATTGAAAATTCTTGCCCCATCCAGGTGCAGCTTGAGATTCAAGTTCCTGGCTAACTGATAGGCTTCTCTCATTTTTTCAGGCGGCATAATTGTTCCACCACCACTGTTAAAGGTGTTCTCCAGGCAGACCAAGCGGGTGACGGGAAAATGAATATTCTCCTCACGGTAGGCATTTTTTATTTTATCGATGGTATTTCCCAACAACAGATTGTCAACAAGCCGCAGCTGGACACCTGCAAACATTGCCGGCGCCCCAACCTCATATTTTGCAATATGAGCAGCTGTGTCCACAATAACTTCATTGCCTCTTTCAGTGTGTGTCAGTACAGCGACCTGGTTTCCCATAGTACCGCTAGCAACAAAAAGCGCACTTTCTTTGCCTACTAATTCTGCTGCTGTTTCTTCAAGCTTATTAACGGTCGGATCCTCCCCGAAAACATCATCCCCTACTATCGCGTTTGCCATAGCTTCTCGCATCTCTTGTGTGGGTTTTGTGATGGTATCGCTTCTTAAATCTATCATTGTCCTCTCCCCTGTTTTATAGTTTATCTTATTGTTGATACTTAATAATTCCCTGGCCAGTTATTTCCTCACTAGGCTCCTCTATTTTTTTGTACTTACCAACGGTTTTCCGGAAGCTTTCCATGCTTGATTATATATACCTGTTTCAGAAGGCTCTACAGGACTGTTATGTATACCTAACCCTGAATATCCGCTGATTTACAGCTACTAAAAAGTACAGCTTTTTACAGTGTCAGCTTAATGGTGCCAAACACCAAAACGCCGAATAGTCTCCGCTTATGCCGGACTGTCAGCAGGAATGCCTGCCGCTCAATAAGCCGCTATACCCTTGTTAAAGGCATCTTTCACAGACCAAACCGCAACATGCCTGCCAATCAATATGCCGCTATACCAATCTCCGTTACCCCGTTTCCGGCAAAAGCAACCAGCAGCATCAAAAAGAATTTGACATCATTTCTTTAGAAAGCTTTTTCGGTTTTTATAGATCAAACTCCTTCTCGAAAAAAGTTAAAACTCGCGCGGGGACTGTCCCGGTGATTGGTCGGTGATCGGTCGGGCATAAAATCTTATGTTTTACGAATAATAACCGCGAAAACTATATTTGAGGTGAAGTGAATGGATTTTCAACTGCTTTTTTCTCCAATAAGAATAGGAACTATGGAGGTAGGCAACAGGTTTGTTGTTCCACCTATGGGAACCAACCTGGCCAATCCCGATGGGACTGTGAGCGAAGACCTGATTGCCTATTGGGAGGCCAGAGCAAAGGGCGGTTGGGGGCTGTTGATCGTAGAAATTACCGCAGTAGACCCTTTAGGCAAAGCTATCCCCTACCAGTTAGGCTTATGGGATGATAAATTTATACCCGGCTATAAAAAATTAGTAGACACTGTACACCGCTATGGTGCAAAAATTGCGGTACAGATTCACCATGCAGGCCGTCAGACTTCATCTGCCATCTTAGGTGGGGATAAGCCAGTGGCGCCATCCCCTGTTCCCTGTTTTGTTACACAGGAAACACCTCGAGAACTGACAACAGAAGAGGTTTATCAATTGATCGAAAAGTTCGGCGATGCCGCAGCCCGAGCCCGGGAAGCGGGGTTTGACGCGGTGGAGATTCATGGTGCCCATGGTTATATGGTGGCTCAGTTTATGTCCCAGCACACCAACAAAAGGGTGGATGAGTTCGGGGGTTCTTTATACAACAGAATGAGGTTCCCTGTTGAAGTTATCAAAGATGTGCGCCGCAAGGCAGGGGTCTCCTTCCCTATTATCTTCAGGATGAGCGGTGATGAAAGGGTTGTGGATGGGAGAAAGATAGAGGAGTCAAAAGCAGTTGCCAGTATTGTTGAGGGTGCAGGTATAGATGCCCTTCACATATCAACCGGCGTTTATGCCAGTATGCAGTATATCGTCCCCCCTCCAGATGTATCACCAGGTTTTATTCTGCCTGATGCCGGTGAAATCAAAAAAGCTGTCTCTATACCGGTAATCGGTGTGGGCAGGATCAACGACCCTGTCCTGGCCAAACAAGCCATCCAGACTGGCCAAGCTGATCTCCTTGCCTGGGGCAGACAATCACTGGCAGACCCGGATCTGCCCAACAAGGTTGCTGCAGGCCGCCTCAAAGAAATACAACCCTGTATCGCCTGCAACCAGGGGTGTATCGGCTACATTTTTGATCCCAATAAAATGAAGTGTTCTTGTTTGGTTAACCCCTTCTGCGGCCGAGAATATAAAATGAAAATTGAGCCTGCTGCCCAGTCAAGAAAAATTGTCATTGTCGGTGGTGGGCCGGGCGGCCTTGAAGCAGCATGGATAGCTGCAGCCCGAGGACACAAAGTAGTGCTCTTTGAAAAGGAGCAGTCCCCTGGTGGCCAATTCCGGGTGGGAGCCATCGCACCTGCTAAACAGGATTTAACTAAAGCGATCAATTACTACACCTATATGGGTGAGAAATACGGAGTTGATTTTAGATTTGGTACTCAAGCAGATGCAGAAGAAGTCCTGGCAGAGAAACCAGATGTGGTCATCCTGGCAACAGGTGGGGAACCGAGCATTCCGGACATCCCCGGAATAGATAATCACCAGGTTGCAACTGCCAATGATGTGCTGCTGGGTAAAATAGATGTAGGCAAAAAAGTCCTGATCATCGGTGGCGGATTGGTAGGGAGTGAAACAGCGGACTTTTTGGGTGAACACGGGCATGAAGTAACCTTGGTAGAAGCCCTACCGGAAATCGCAGAAGATGTACAGGAATCAGTAAAACACTTCTTGCTGCTTCGTTTAAAGAGGCATGAGGTCCGGATTGAGACAAACACCAAAGTAAAAGAGATATTACAGAACGGTGTTAAGGTGGAAAAGGACGGCCAGGAATCGCAGCTTACAGGCTATAATAACATCATTATCGCAGTTGGCGCTAAACCAGTAAATGACTTAAAACCACAGCTGGAAGGAAAGGTGCCTGAACTTCATGTGATAGGTGATGCATCCGAGCCGAGAAAAGCTATCGATGCCATTGAAGAAGGTGCTAGCCTGGCAATAAAAATTTAAGCCCCGACGAAATCAGCCAAAAAGAGCACCGAGCGGCGGAAGGTTTTGTTAAAACTCCGCCAAGGATAGCAACCGGGCGGCGGGCGGTTCTGCCGCCCGGTTTTCGTGCGTGGTGTGGCAGGGGTGGGGCATGGGGAGTTTTTATTCAGTCTGACTTTTCTTTATGCCACATAATTAAATAACGTAATATAGCATGCTCATAGGTGTAGCATGGGTTTGGCATGGGGATGTCAAATTATGCGGGGACTGTCAATCGGTCCGATCAGGCAAGCTGTCCCCCTGATCGCGCGGGGGGACAGTCCCGGCGATCGGTCAGTTTGCCCTTGCCAGCGCAACGACCTGCGCGCGTGACAAGGGGACGGGGGTCGCGTCATCGGTTAAAAGCAATAAAGCAAGCCTGGCGATTGAGATGTGGGAAGTGTGAGAGCTGAGAAGTGGGGAAAAAATTGTTACGGAATTAAGCAACAAAGCAAGCCTGGCACTAAGTGAAATGGTATAATCAAATTATAAAAACTTGGAAAGAGAGGATACCCTTGAAAACAATAAGGGCGGCTCGGATACTACATATTATTGTCGGTATTGGGGCTCTATTTGGGGGAATGGCGGCAATATTAAGCCCTAGTGGGAAAGCTGTGGGAATATCGGCGGCGGAAGCTTTAAAACATGGTCCCTTTACAGACTTTTTGATACCAGGAATATTCTTATTTGTAGTACTCGGAGTTGGTAATATAATCGCATTTATCACTGCAAAATACAAAAACAAGTATCAAGCATATATCAGCGGATGTTTGGGAGTAATCCTTTGCCTATGGATTATTATTCAATGTTATATGCTCTACACAATAAATGCACTGCACATTATATTCTTCATAATCGGTGCTCTACAAATATTTTTATCAATAAAACTAACAAAATAGGGAAGCAGAGGGACGTTCTTTATGCTTCCTGTCCGCGGCGGGACAATCCCTCTGATCGGTCCGATCAGTCAACCTGTCCCTGTGATCGGTCAGGCAAGCCTGGCACGAGGTGAGGTTTTATGGGGCTTTTTCAGATGATACCCGAGAACTTTTTCTCCATACTGGCATCCAAAAACAAAGAAACATATTTGGACGGCCTGTTCGTTTTGCGCCGCGCATACAAGCAGGAGATGATCATCACTAAGGAACAGGCTGCAGCAATGCTAATCTCAGAACTAGAAGACAAGATAATGGAGATGGAACTGGAGGATGAAGAGATGATGCCAGAGCGAAACTTATCAGCCCTGGCGCATTTTCTGATCCGCAAATACAACCAGACCGGCTGGATCGATGTTGAGTATGCCGCCGATTCCTTTGAAGAGCAGATCACACTTTACGATTACTCCATCAAAATACTCAACACCCTTTATGAGCTGATCGATACAACACCTAGGGAATACAACTCTTACGTTTATTCCACTTACTCCTTATTGAAGACAGCCAATGAAGAAAAAGACAAGTACACCTACGATGCCTTGATGCAAGCCTATAAAAACACAAATTTATTAACCGATGAACTGAAAAGCCTGCTCAACAACATCAGGAGATACCACCAGGCCTTACTGGAACAATCCGATGTCAGGGGAATTCTGAAAGAACACTTCGACAGCTTTAAAGAATTGATTGAGGACAAGATCTACCATCCCCTGAAGACCTTGGACTCAGTGCCCCGCTTTAAAACACCAATTATCGATATTTTAAAAGGCTGGCTTGAAGACCAGGAGATGATCAACATTATTGTCGATTCCGCACAGAGGCGGAAGCAGAACAAAGATAATGAAGAGCTAATAGATGAAATCATAATTATGATGGAGGAGATCATCGGAACCTATGAGCAGCTAGATATCCTGCTCAAAGAAATCGATAGGAAAAAAGCCATTTATACAAGAACATCCATTGAAAAGATGGAGTATCTGCTGAACACCGACCGTAGCATCAAAGGCAAACTGGTGGAAATTCTGAAATCGGCAGGAATTAAAGAAAAAAATAGCGAAAAACTGCTGCAGGTAATGCAGGAGTCACTCAATCTATTTCCCCAGTCTTTTTTAGATGAGTTTTCTCTCTATGTCAGGAAGCAGACAACAGCACGGGAACCGGGAGAACCGCTCAAAATGTCACAAAAATTAGACAGCTCCTCACTGGAAAAGGAGCTGGAGGACATTGTGGAACGGGTAAAGAACAGCTACACTACCAGAAGAATAATGAACTTCATGGAGCAGCAGTTTGCCAGCCGCCAGGTGATTGAAACCGGCGATATTCAGATCAATGGAGATGAGGATTTTATCATGCTCATCCTAGCAACCCTGAAGCATGATGAGAAAGCAGCCTTTTACCAGATCGAGTTTCTTCCCGGGTATCTGCTGCTCAATGGCTACAGGCTTCCCTTAATGCGTCTGAGCAGGAAGGAGCATTCTCATTCTCATGTGGTTTGATGAATACGAACAGCTGACCCACACAGAAAAAGAACAGTTCATACTGACAGCCAATCAGCTGCTGAGCAAAACATTTATTATCAGGGACAAGTACAGCCCCAAAGAAAAACGCCTTAAACTAAACCCTGATTATCGGTTTATAGAAAGGCACTTAGAGCTGTTCCGGCGGTATCTGCGCCTTTCCGGATGGGAGCTGGAAAAAGATAATAATTATGGAGTAATCGCCCTTTACAACCGCTTTGAACTAAACCGCGCCCACCTGAATAAGAGAACCACTATTATCCTCTATATTTTAAGACTCATTTATGAGGAAAAGCGCGAAAAACTGACATTAAAGAGGGAAATCACCACCAATGTAGGAGAAGTTGTCGGGAAAATGATCAACCTGGGCCTGATCGACAAAAAACCGCCTAACAAGGATCTGATAGATGCCTTCAGAACACTGCGCAGGCATCAAATTATCGACTATCTCGGTAGTGATGTCACTCAACCGGATACAGGCATCATCATCTACCCCTCTATCCTGTTTGTGGTCACCAATGAGAAAATCACTGAAATCTATGAACTGGCTCAGGCTCCCCAGAAAGAGGATGAAGATAACGAAGATGAACTGACAGAAGAGGAACTGGAGGAAGAGGAATAAAGATGAAACTGCTGAAAAAACTGCTGCTCATCAATTGGCACTATATTGAACATGAACTGATCGAGTTTACCGGCATCAATTTTTTAACCGGGAAAAACGCGTCAGGTAAATCCACTATCATCGATGCCCTCCAGCTGTTGGTTTTGGGGGATACCAGCGGAAACTTCTTTAATAAAGCGGCAAACGACTATTCCCAGCGGACACTGAAAGGATACCTGCGGGGGGAAATAGCTGATGACGGGGGGACAGGATTCATCTACCTGCGCAACGGCATTTTTTCCAGCTACATTGTGGCAGAATTCTATGACACCATCAAGAAAAAGCCATTCTGTTTCGGTGTGGTCTTTGATGTTTACCGGGAGGATAAGCCCACACACAGGTTTTTCCTTTTAGAACAGCCAATACCGGAGCATCAGTTCATCATAGATAACACTCCCATGGATTACCAGACACTGAGAAACCACTTCAACAGCACCGGTAAAACCAAGTACCAATTTTTTGACACAAACAAGAGTTATCGCACAGCCTTCAGAGGAAAAATGGGCGGCCTCAACGAGAAGTTCTTCAACCTATTCAAAAAAGCTGTCCCCTTTTCACCTATCATGGATATTGAAAAATTTATCTGTGATTTTGTCTGTGATGTGAGCAGCAGGATCGATATCACAGATATGCAGGACAATATCCGCCATTATAAACAACTGGAACAGGAGGTGGGTTATGTCAAGGAGCGCATTGAGCGCCTGACAGACATCTCCTCTAAATTCAAGGACTTTGATACCGAACAGAAGCGGCTGCAAAAGCAGCACTATCTGATGCAAAGAGCAAGACTGCAGGATGCAGAGGATAAAATCACAGAACTAAAGGAAAAGGTTAAGCAGAACAATGAAGCCATCGCAAAGCTCCTCAGCCAGGTAGCGGAAAAAGAAGAAGAGATCAAGCAGCTTGAGAACAAAAAGACTGAACTCTTAGAAGAAAAATTTCAATCGGACCTGTACAAAAAAATAGAGAGGCTGGAAAAACAGCTGGCTGATCTGATAGAACAGCAGAAACAGCTGGACAAGCTCCGGCATGAACTGGCTAAGCTGATGACAAAAACAGGTGCCAGCTGGAAAAGGGCATTAAAAGTTTATTACAAAGAGATAGCTTCCCCGGATAGTGCTGATCATTTTTCTCTTCTTCAATATGCAGCAAGTTATCTGTCAGCTATCAAGGCAGATGACCTGATCAGCCATAAGATCGAACAAGAACTGAAACGCGAGCAGTTGCAGCAAATCAGATCCCAGATGAAAGACTTTCAGAATAAGGCCCATGAATTGTTTTTTGCCGTCAATACCCGGTTGAAAAAGGCGACGCAGCAGGCGACAGAACTGGAGAAGGTAATTGCCAATTTAAAAAAGGGTATTAAGCCTTATGATGGAAAGCTGCTGGAACTGCGACTGGAGATCCAGAATCAGCTGAAGGCACAGTACAATCAAGACAGCCCTGTGGAGATCTTCTGTGAGCTGATCGACCTTCGCGACAAAAAGTGGCAAAATTCTATTGAAGGCTATCTGCACACCCAAAAATTCTACCTTATAGTGCCGCCGGAATGCTTTGTATCTGCTTTAAAGATCTATGATCAACTGAAATTTGAACGGGAGTTTTATGATATTGGGCTTGTGGATATCGGAAAACTGCAGGAATTAAACCCCCGGGTGGAAAAGGGAAGCCTGGCAGAAGAAGTTATCACAGACAATCCCTATGCAAGGGTTTATGCCGACTACCTGCTGGGCCGTGTGATGAAGTGTGAACAAGTCGAGGACCTGCGCAGCCACAGAACATCTGTTACCCCAACCGGCATGCTCTACCACAACTTTACAGCCAGGCAGATCAACCCCCAACGTTGGAAAACCCCCTATATCGGCAAGCAGGCTCTGAAAAAACAGCTGGAAATCAAGGAAAAAGAGTTTGTTGAGTTGACACAGGAAATAAAAGCAATAGAAGTGCGGTTTGATATTCTTGAGGGGCTGAAAGAAGTGGAACCCCTTGCAGAGGACTCCATCAACCACATAACCGGCAGCCTGCGGCAGCTACAAGCTTACCCGGACCTGGTCCGGGAACGCCGTCAAATAGAGGAAACGATAAAAGGGCTCGATCTCAGCTATCTTGATAAATTGGACCAGGCCATTGCTCAGGTAGACAAGCAGAAGAAAGAGGTAGCAAAAATTTGTGAACAGCTGAAAACCAAAAAGATTGTCGCAGAGAATGAAAACAAAAACATTATTGAAGAAAAAATTCCTCAACAGGAGCGGGAACGGGACAATCTCAGGCAGAAGATTGAAGAAAACTATACCGCTGAATGGATCCAGGAAACCGGTGAGCCCCGTTTCTTAAAAGAGTTGCAAAAGAGGGGATCTCCCGACAAGATCACAAAGGCTTTTCACTCCCAGTTGGAGCGAACCAGAAGCCAGGCGGAAAAGAAATGGCGGGAACTGGTCAGTGTGCGCTCCGACTACAATCGGGATTATAAGATGTCTTATGACATCAATATCCCTGAAAACACACCCTTTGACGAAGAATTAAAGGAACTCCGTGACACCCATCTGGCAGATTATGAAGCCAAAATCAAAGATGCCAGGGAAAAGGCCCAGAAACAGTTTCAGGAGGACTTTATCAGCAAGCTGAAACAGAATATCGACACAGTTAAAGGGCAAATCACAGAACTCAATGACGCCCTGAAAAGCGTTGCTTTCGGCAGGGAAAGCTACCGCTTCGAAGTTAAACCCAACCCCAACTACAAAAAGTTTTACGACATGATTACTGACACCATGCTGCTGGAGGGGTTCAACCTTTTTTCCCAGGCTTTCCAGGCAAAGCATAGAGATGCCATAGACGAACTTTTCAAACAGATCGTTGATGTGGGTGAAGGGGATTTGACTGCAGATGAGAGGGCTGAACTGGAAAAGAATATCGAGAAATTTACCGATTACCGGACTTATCTGAATTTCGATCTGATCTCGAAGGATGAATCAGGGCAGGAGTCGCGGCTTTCCAAAACCATCTCCAAAAAGTCAGGAGGAGAAACCCAAACACCCTTTTATATCTCGGTCCTGGCCTCTTTTGTCAGGGTTTATCGAATCCAAGAGATCTCTCGCAGGAGACAAAGCAAAACCCTGAGATTGATCGTGTTTGACGAGGCCTTTAGCAAAATGGACCACCAGCGCATTCAGGAAAGCATCAAACTGCTGAGAAACCTCGGGCTGCAGGCTGTAATCTGCGCCCCCACTGAAAAAATTGCGGATATCACGCCTTTAGTGGACCGGACACTCTGTGTGACCAGGGGAAATGAATCCACCGTAGTCCGCGCATTTGATCCCAAAATACTGGAGGATGAGGATGAATTACCAGGCGAGCATCATCAATCTGCTGCTAGATAAATATGAAAAAAGCCGGCATTTCCAGGGCATTGCTCAAGTAAACAGACGGATCGCCCTTAAATTCGACGGCAAAGATTACCCACTCTATGATATTGAACAGGTTGATACCAAAGAGGCCATCCACCATGCAGCCCTGGATTTGCAAAAACGGGGTTTGATCACTGTAGAATGGATGAAATATGAAGAAGGGAATATCATGTCCCGGGTATTTTTGAACCTGGAGATGCTCTCCCAAGCCTATGCTTTTGTTCAGAGAAAAGAAAAAAAAGAAATCCTGGCCGTGATACAGGATGAACTTGAGAAGCTAAAAGATGAGGCTAATACCCAGTGGATCAAAGGTTTCTGCACATCAATGCTGCTGGAAATTGAAGAAAGAAAAAAAATCCCCAAATACGTGCCTAAGAACAAGAGGGATTTTTATCTGTTGTTAGCCGCCCTGCGCGGGATAGAGAAAAAAGGGGATGATGAACTGCTGGAGCGCATCTTTAGCCGCCGCTATCTAGGTGGCAGCAAAGAATTCGAAAAAAAGGTGCGCAGCCGCCTTGTCACCATCATCAGGAACTTCCTGTTGGAGGATCAAAACATGACAGATGAAGATGTCCTGGAGCATATCGGGTTGATCAAAACATCAGAGGACATCTCATTCTTCGGACCATTGGTAATCAGGCTGCACGGGCAGACAATAAACTTTTCCCCCTTCTGTTATGGAGCATTGATGAACACAGAAATGATCAAAAATTTCGAGGTGGTCCAGCTGCCGGTAGCCAGGGTAGTTACCATTGAGAATAAGGCAGCTTATCTGGAATATATTAAAAATATCCGGCTGGCACCCCCTTCAATTTCGGCACAACCGGAAGTGAAGCCCCCTGGGTTGACTGAGACCCAGCGAACTCTGACTGATACAGAGCTGCAGCCAGAATTAGTCGGAATAAAGCAAACCCCTTGGTCGGAGCCAGTTGCCGCAGGCCAGCAAGCAGACCTATCACCTTTACCCTTTAATAAGGTAGAACAGGAATTGGTTGTTTATCTGGCTGGCTTCTACAGCCCGGTCAAACGCCTTTTTTTAGAAAAGATCTATAACTTTGTACAGAGTCAAAGGATACCCGCCCTCTTTTATCACTGGGGTGACCTGGATCTGGGCGGTTTTCACATCTTCGTCCACCTGCGAAAACTCATACCTGAGTTGCAGCCGCTGCACATGGACGTACATACATTAGAGGAAAATGCTAAACTAGGAGATCACTTTGACGAAAAATACAGAAAACGGCTGCAGCAGTTATTAGGCCAAAAAGAATATGAGGTTTTCTTCCCGGTTATCAGAACTATGCTACAAATGGGCATCAAGCTGGAGCAAGAAGCCTTAGCAAAATGGTAGCGCCGCGCGGAGCCGTGCGGAAAACTGCAAGGTTGGATCGCGCGGGGGGGACAGTCCCGGTGATCGGTCAGTTTGCCCCTGCCAGCGCAGCGACCTGCGAAGGTTGTTACTTGCCCTTGACGAAGGAGCAATTAACGACAGGCAAAGCGAAACATGGATGTTGAGCTAGGCGACTATGCGCCATGGATGGCGTCATAGGGCGCGGTTTGCTATAAAAGCGAGGAGTCTTAGAGCAAGTTCAACCGAAGCTTATGTCGCAAGCGGCAGGGATTAACACTGCTTAGAGAGGGTGCTTTGCGCAATCAGTCAACCTGTCCCACTGATCGCGCGGGGGAACTGTCCCCCTGATCGGTCTGATCTGTCGGAACAGTCCCCCTAGTCGCGGTAATCGTTCTTTTTAACTGATTTTCTCAAATTCGTCTTTGCCTGCTCCGCACACGGGGCAAACCCAGTCATCCGGTATGTCTTCGAAGGATGTTCCTGGTTCGATGCCGTTTTCCGGATCCCCTTCTGCCGGGTCATATACGTACCCACATACTGTGCACTCGTACTTGTCCATGCCATTTCTCCTTTTTTCTTTATTATCTTTAATATAAGTGGGAGCAGCTGGCGGTGTACTCCCCCTTTTCACCAGGTGATAGTAGGCGTAGGTCATTGGGTTGCCCTGCTTCAAAACCTCTGCACCTGTTATTTCTCCAATGAAAATGGTATGTGTTCCTGCATCCACATCCTTGATAACCTTAGCTTCAATATAGGCCAGAGTATTGTCAACTAGATAAGGCAGCCCTTGAGGGGTTAGTTGGTATTTAATTTCGGAGAATTTATCCACTTCTCTACCTGATTTAAAACCAAAGTGCCCGATAAGGGAAAGCGGAGTTTCCTCATCTAAAATGGAAACAGTAAACAACCCGCTTTTCATAATGAACTCATGGGTTAGATTCTGTTTATTGATACTTATTGCTATGGTTGGTGGATCACTGGATATCTGGAATACTGTATTGGCAATCTGTCCATTTAGACGATCCCCATCTTTAGATGCAATCACGAAAAGACCATAGCTGATACTGTAGAGTGCTTTTAAATCCATCTCCTGTCCCTCCTATTTAATGGCTTCAACAAGCTTGCGACCTTTCTCCCTGAGACTATCCAAGTCTGCTTTTCCGGGAACGTACTGGATATTCACCACTTCCTCAGGTATTTCCCAGCCCATCTCCTGGAGAACAGAGGCAACATTACGCGCCCCTTGACCTCCCCATCCGTAGGAGCCAAAAGCAAAACCTATGCGTTTTTTTGGCCTTAGCCCTTTAATATAGGTGAGAAATGAAGCCACGTTGGGGAGCATCCCATTGTTGATAGTAGGTGTCCCAACCAGCACCAGTTTTGCTGTGAGGAGTTCAGGGACAATCTGAGAAATATGATCAGCCTGCAAGAATTTCATGGTAACAGGAACCCCGCTGTCTTCAATTCCTTCCCGAAGAGCATAAGCCATTTCTTTAGTAGAACCATACATAGTATCGTAAACAATGAGGGCCTTGCGTTCCGTTTCATTGCTGGCCCATTTACGATATTCCTTGATCAGTTCAGGGAAAAATGACCGCCAGATCAACCCGTGGCTAGGGGCGATCATTTCAATAGGTAAGGTTTCCACAACATCCAGAGCCTTATTGACCTGATCGCCATAAGGAAAGACGATATTGGCATAGTAGGAGGCCGCGGCCTCGTGGACGACATCCCAGCCCAGTTCATCAACAAACCGTTCTGTGCTGGCAATGTGCTGGCCGAAGGCATCATTGGAGAGGAGCAGTTTGGCCTCCGGAATATAGGTTACCATATTGTCAGGCCAGTGCACCATTGGAGTTTGCACAAACTTCATGGTATGGGAACCAATTTTAAGTTCATCCCCTGTTTTAACCAGGACATACTCCCAGTCCTGCTTAAAGTGCATCTCCAAGCCCTTTTTACCGTTAGGTGTGGTGACAATCTTCGCATTCGAAGCAACTTCCATAATCTTGGGGACACCCCCGGAATGATCCAATTCCACATGGTTGACCACCAGGTAATCGATCTTCTCCGGGTTCACAATAGTTCTAATCCTGCTCAGCATCTCATCGGCTAGATAGTGCTTCACTGTATCAACCAATGTAATCTTGTCATCAACGATCAGATAGGAGTTGTAAGTCGACCCCTGTGGTGTGACATAGCCATGGAAATAACGTACATTCCAGTCAATCCCGCCGACCCAGTATATACCGGGTTTAACTTCGATAGGCTGCAGAAAAATCACCCACTTCCGTGCTCTTTGCAACAGTCATCTTATTCTGCATTCAATTCAAACCGAGATGCTGAATATTGCGCGGGGGACTGTCCCGGCGATCGGTCCAGTGATGGAACCTGTCCCCCTGATCGCGCTGCGGGACTGTCCCGCTGATCAGTTATTAATAATTTTCCGCTTTGATCTCAAAATAGGCCTTGGGGTGGTCGCAAACAGGGCATACCTCAGGGGCTTTTTTGCCAAAATGAATATGTCCGCAGTTTCCGCACTTCCAGGCCTGCTCTTCCTCTCTTTCAAAAACCTTGCCTTCTTTAAGGTTTTGCAGTAATTTCAAATATCTCTCTTCGTGTTCTTTCTCAATCTCCGCTACTCGCTCGAAAAGATTAGCTATCTCAGTGAAACCTTCTTCCCTTGCAGTTTTTGCAAACTCAGCATACATCTCTGTCCATTCGTAATTCTCACCAGCTGCCGCATCCTTTAGGTTTTCATCTGTTGCTGGTATTCCATCATACAGCAGTTTAAACCAAATCTTGGCATGCTCCTTTTCATTGTGTGAAGTTTCTTCAAAAAAAGCAGCAATCTGATTGTAGCCCTCTTTCCTAGCTTTAGAAGCATAATATTCATACTTAGTTCTCGCCTGAGATTCACCAGCAAAAGCCGCCTTTAAATTAGCTTCAGTTTTTGACCCTTTCAGATTCATATTGTCTCCTCCTTTAGTATAATTAAATATGTTAAAAAAGGGGAGCAAAACTCTTCCCCCATAAAACATCTGTCTTTAATAAGTATTTTGTATATCGTACCATATTATAGTTAATAAGGCAACTAATTCTTATGGAAAGAAAAAACTGCTACTATGTCTGCCTAACAACGATTTCCTTCTTCTCAGGCGATTTTTCTGCACTTTAGTCCATTGCGTCGAAAGGCAGCACCAGTGAGGGTGGCGTGGGTGGCATGGGATGTCAGACTTCTTATGGAAATGTGAAAAAAGACTTTGAGTTTGTGTGGTGTCATGGGTTGTATGGGGCGTCAGACTGACAGTCCCGGTGACCGGTCGGTGATCGATCAGATCTGCGGCTGGGACTCTTCCGTTGACTGGTTTCGGCTGTGCTGGGAGCCAACCTGTCCCCCTATCGCGCGGGGGGACAGTCCCGGTGATCGGTCAGTTGGTTGGCTCCAATAGAACTAGAGGCACATAATACTTTGCATAAGTGTTTCCCTCTTTGTCAACATATGGACCGTTTTCATCAGGGACAAGGACTGTCGCCCTCTTTTTGATATTATTAACAATACCTTTCAGCTTCTTTCCCTTAAAGGAAAACTCAACAGTATCTCCTATGTTAATGACAAACTTTTGTTTTGCTATTTGTTTATAGGTCGGTAAACTATGGTGGCTCGCAGTGTGGCCGAATAAATTGTTGGCAATTGTCTTAAACCTGTCGCCGCTGCAATTTGACTCATGGAAACAGATATGCTCAATTACATGGCAGAGTTCATGTTCAAAAACGAGTTGCAGAGCATGCAGGCTGTTGTTCGTATTAACACCGCAGACCGGTTTTGATCCTTCAATCACACCATAATTAAAAAAGAATTCCACACCAATTTTGATTTCCAGTACTACGTCTTCCGGTGTCAATTCAGCTATGTTTTTGGGACAGATGGTTGAACCAGCGCTCCTTGTCATACGCCGGGAAAGGGAAAACTTGAGCTTTCCTTTATAGTTCTCTTTAAACCAGTTGTGGAAAAAAATTTGATCATAAAGATCAAACATCAGTTTTAAATCAGAGGTTGAAATAGCTGTGATTGTTCCGCTCTGAATGTTTTTTGACTCTTTCTTAATAAGACTAAATATCTTTCCTCTCTTTTTAGCAATAGTACTGGCTTTATACTTATGGTTAATCAGATCAATCATTGTAATCCCACTTTCGTTAAGTTTGACCAAGAAAATCGTGCGATGCCAACCTGTCCCCCTATCGCGCGGGGGGACTGTCCCGGTGATCGGTCGTCCCCTTGATTGGTTGTTTATCCCTGCTAGCGCAGCGAGATGCGAAGGCCGTTACTTACCTCTAACTCAAATTTGTATAAAAATGAACCGGTGATAATGCGCCGATTTAGAGTCATTTACAGCAGCTATTTTAATCTTATACAAAAGAACCGGCAACACGCAACTAATTCAACATCCAAAATCAACTTCAGAACTCCGGCTTCCGACTTCTAACATAGAGGGCGTCATAGGAGCCGGCTGGCTGTCGTCTGCGACGAGTCTTAGGGCAAGTTAAACCGGAGCTTATGTCACAAGCGGCAGGGAAAAATACTGCTCGTCGCGCGGGGGGACTGTCCCCCTGATCGGTCCTACTACTCATAATTCATGACCAAAACCTCGTTAACATCCCCTCTTTTGTTACCTTTGGAATTAATAGCACGTTTGGCTTGGATCACTTCTATTCTATAATCTTTATAGAGCTCCAAAATGAACTCTGTGGCCGAATTTGATAAAAGAAATCTGATTCCCTTCTTATTCAGTTTGTCGCAGACCTTTTTCAGCCTGAGTTGCTCATCTCGGTCAAACCCTGTTTTATAGTAGCTCGTAAAACTTGCCGTCTCCGAAACCGGTTCATACGGCGGATCAAGATAAACAAAGTCCCCCTTTGCCGCGCTTTGCAATGCAACCTCAAAATCCTGGCAGGTAAATTTAATATTAGCTTTATTGAAATATTCGCTGACCGCCCGTAAGGTGTGTTCATTGACAATGTTCGGATTTTTGTAATTGCCAAAGGGTGCATTAAACTCCCCTGATCTGTTGACCCTAAACAAACCATTGTAGCATGTCTTGTTGAGGTAAATAATCCTTGATGCCTTTTCTACCCGGGTTAACCTGCTGTACCGTTCCCGATCCCGATCCAGCGCTCTTATCTTATAAAAATACTCTTTCTCATTCTTGTGTTTTTTCAGGTCATCTATCAATTCATCCACGTTTTCTTTGATAACCTGGTAAATATTCATTAATTCCTGGTTGATATCGTTGACAACAGCCTTTTCTGGCTGCAGCTCAAATAAAACTGCCCCCCCACCGAGAAAAGGCTCATAATATGTCGAAAGGGTTTCGGGGATGTATTTTGTAATTTCGTCCAGAATCTGACGCTTACCGCCAGCCCATTTTACTACCGGTGCGACTAATTTATTTTTTGCCAATGTTTACTCCCTCAATTACCTTTTCCATAGTAGGATATTACTTTTTATTTTATAGAACTTAATTCCTGTATATTATCCATTCGGTAAACTTGTAATAAAATCCTACCTAAAGTGAGGCAAGTCCGATGGTAGGCGAACGGACCGTCCGGAGGGGCGGAGCGCCCGGCGGAACCTAGGAGAAACTGCGCGGCGTCGTGCGGGGAGACGGTTTTGGTGATCGATGGTGATCGGTCTAGCGATGCCAACTTGTCCTCCTGATCGCGCGGCGGGACTGTCCCGGTGATCGGTCGAGGTGGAAAGTGAGAGGTTAGACGCGAGACTAAAGGAAGCCGGAGGTTTGAAGTCGGAAGAACTTGGACTTCTGTTAGCTTAATTAAAAAGCAATTAAGCGACCCTGGTACGGAGAAAATTGTTGCGGCTTACAACAGTTGTGAAGTACAATAGTAATAGGAGGTGTTTTCTTGATAAACAGCGATGTAATTCAGCTGCGCGAACTGCTCAGACAGTTGATCCGAAAACTCGGTCTGTTGGATAAGAGCCAATTATCCTGCTGCGGGATAACATACAGTCAGTGCCACGCTTTGGTGGAAATCGGCAGCAACCAGTCCTTATCCATCAACGAATTGGCTGAACTGCTAGGGCTAGACAAAAGCACTTTGAGCAGAACTGTCAATACTATGGTGGAGCAGGGGTTGGTGACCAGAGAACCGGATCCCGATGACCGGCGTTATGTAAAGATCAAACTAACCCCAACCGGAAGCGGATTGCTGTCAGACATAGAAGACAAAATGACAGATTACTACCTTAATATTTATCAAGCCATTCCCCAGGATAAAAGAAAACAGGTTTTAGAAAGCCTTGAGCTGCTTGTCAAAATCATAAAAGGATGCTGTTGTTAAGGATTTTTTAGGTATGCATAATTTGTTAAGGAGGACTTTTCATGGGTAAAGATATCAGAGATACTGTGAGGAAACAATACGGCGAAATTGCCAGCAAATTGAAGAAAGGCGGCACATCATCCTGCTGCTGCGGTCCATCCTGCTGCACCCCCATTATTAATCCAGAAGTATTCTATAATGATCAGCTCCGTAATCTGCCTGCTGAAGCAGTCAATGCATCACTGGGCTGCGCCAACCCCCTACTCTTCGCAGAATTAAAGGAAGGGGAAACAGTTCTTGATTTGGGAAGCGGTGGAGGAATCGATGTGTTGGCTGCATCTCGGTATGTCGGCGAAAAAGGCAAAGTGTACGGGCTGGACATGACTGACGAAATGCTGAAACTGGCAAATCAGAATAAAGAACTGGCGGGTGCTGGAAATGTCGAATTTCTGAAAGGCTTTATTGAGGAAATCCCCCTCCCTGATGAAACTGTTGATGTGGTTATGTCCAATTGTGTGATCAATCTATCTATGGATAAAGAAAAGGTTTTTCAAGAGATTTACCGTGTCTTGAAGCCGGGTGGGAGGTTGGCCATTGCAGATATCCTGTCATTGAAAGAAGTACCCGACAAAATCAGAAAAATGACAGAGATGTGGGTCAGTTGCATCGCAGGAGCAATGGATATTGAGCAATGCAAAAAAATCTTATCCCAAGTGGGTTTTCGTAATATAGAAGTAGAACCAGTGCATTATTATGCAAAAGAAGGGCTCAAATCCATGGCAGGTGTGAAGGCAGAAATTACCAATGAGGAATGGGAGATTATTGACCGGGCCTTTGCGGGTTCCCATATTAAAGCTGTCAAATAAAAACCGCGCGGGGGGACTGTCCCAGTAATCGGTCGGTTTATCCCTGCCAGCGCAGCGACCTGCGAAGGTTGTTACTTGCCCTTGACGAAGGAGCAGTTAACGACAGCCGAAGCGAAACACGGATGTTGAGCTAGACGACTATGCGCTACGGACGGAGTCATAGGGCGCGATCTGCTATAAAAGCGACGAGTCTTTAGGGCAAGTTAAACCGAAGCTTATGTCGCAAGCGGCAGGGATAAACACTACTTGGAGAGGATGCTTCTCGTAATCGGGCAACCTGTGCCCCTGATCGCGCGGAGAGACAGTCCCGGTGATCGGACCGATCAGTCAACCTGTCCCTCTGATCGGTCTGATCGGTCGGGGATTAAATTCTTTCTACCGGGTGGCGGAGGACTGTTTTCATTTTCTCAGGTTTGCACCTTCTTGGGTCTGATATATAGATTTCATGATGCTTGCCACCGCTGCTGACCTTGTCCCTTAAGCCCTGCTCTGCAATAAAAGCCTCAACTTTTTTCATTGTCTCCGGTTCAGTGGCATAGGGACCGATGTGCATAATCTGCACACACAAGCCTTCATGAAAAGCCTCGAAACGTGCATTTTCGATGGGCAGTTCAGGTTTCTTCTTTTTCAGTTCACTCTGAGCCCAAGCAAATAAATCCTGATCAACAAACTCAGGCTGGCGAATCATCACAGTCCATTTCCAGTTATCCCTCACCTCTAAGGAAAACACGCCTTCATCGATCCACCACAGGCCTTCAAGTGGAGGCACCACATATTCAAAATACCCTTCAGGCTGTTTCCCCTTCTTTTTGCTCATTTTTATGGTGAAGGACAGCCCATAAAGCAGTTCAATCGCCTGCTGAAAATCAGGGTTATCGTTAGGGTCACCGCTCCCATCAACCATGATGAAATTCATATCAGGAACATCAATCAGTACCGGCTTATCCTTCGGCATGTACAAATCCTTGTATTCCTTTTTGTAATCAAACGGTTTTTGACTCAACACATCCACCCCGCAGATCAAATTTAAATTTCTTATGAGTACTCAACTTAAGTGCCGCTTTTTTTATCAGCTCATCTTCCTTTTATTATATACTTATCCCATTATTTTGAGGTGATACCTTCCTGCTTTTTTGCTATTATTGATTTTACGGAAGGTATGAGGGGTATTGGCAAATTAAGGTGTATTGCTATGCTTAAAAGGAAGGGTGTTATTAACACACAGGCCATCCTTTACAGTGCTGCGCTTACTTTCTTATCTTCCGGATAAAGTTGTATAAATGGAGGAATGCATGATGGGGAAAACAGCACTGCTTATTATTGACATGCAGAATGACTTCTGTCTACCCGGGGCACCCTTTGAGATTAAAGGCGCTATGTCAGTGACCCCACAGATAAAAAAAGCTATTGATGCAAGCAGGAATTGCGGTCTGCCTATCATATATATTATCCGCCACTACCGGGCAGATGGCAGTGATGTGGAGATCACCAGATATCACGATTTTATAAAAAAAGGCGGAGCCTGTATCAGGGGAACAAAAGGAGCGGAGATCATCGATGAACTAAAACCGGTGAAAGGGGATTATATTATCGTAAAACAGCGCTGGAGTGCCTTTTTTCAGACAGAACTGGATATTTTACTGCGCAGAATAAATGTCGATCAGATTGTAGTAACAGGCATTCAAACCCCTAACTGCATACGGGCAACTGTATGGGACGCCAACTCATTGGATTATGAAGTAATCCTGCTGACAGACGGAACAGCAGCAAAAACCCCGGAGGTACACCGGGCTAATCTCTATGACATGCAGAATATCGGTATTCAATTAATGACCACAGATGAATTCATTTCTCATCTCCCCAACCTGCCCAAAAATAATTACTTACAGGAGATCAGAGCATCTATCGAAGAAAGGTGAACGAAATCGTCGCGCGGGGAGACAGTCCCCCTGATCGGTCGGTTTTTCCCTGCCAGCGCAGCAACCTGCTAAGGTTGTTACTTGCCCTTGAAGAAGGAGCAGCTAACGACATCCGAAGCGAAAAATGGATGTTAAGCTAGGCGACTATGCGCCATGGATGGCGTCATAGGAGCCGGTTGGCTTCGTCTGCAAGGAGTCTTAGGGCAAGTTCAACCGGAGCTTATGTCGTGTGACAAGGGTGTGACAAGGGGACGGGGGTCGCGTCATCACGCACACATGTCACAGCAGTGAGTCAAAGTGCCTGTCCCCTTGACTCACACTTGACTCACTTGACTCATTGACTCAATCGGTCAACCTGTCCCCTGATCGCGCGGGGGGACTGTCCCGGTGATCGGTCCAGTCCCCCTTATTGGTCACTGATCGGTCAGTTAATTTCATCCAGGGTGCCAAATCTGTAGCCCTTGGCCTTCAGGTCCTTGATGATGGTGTCAAGGGCTTCTGTGTTGCTCTGGGAAACCGCATGGAGCAGGATCACATTTCCGTTGTGGGTATTATCCATTACCATCTTATAGGCATAATCAGCACCCTTTTGCTTGTTGACATCCCAGTCATCATAGGCTGAACTCCAGAACACATTTCTATAACCCAGATCACTGGAAATCTTCAGTGTTCTTTCACTGAATTCACCCTTCGGCGGGCGCAGATACTTCATATCTCGGCCTGTTTTCTCTCGAAAAGCCTTACTTAACCCCTCAATTTCATCTATTACCTTCTGGTTATCCACCTCTGGCAGGCTGGGATGGCTTACAGTATGGTTTCCTACTATATGACCTTCATTGACCATCCTTTCTACCAGTTCAGGATTCTTGTTTAAATAAGGCAGTGTGATAAAAAAAGCTGCCTTTACATTGTTATCCCTCAAAATATCCAGTATTTTCGGAGTATAGCCATATTCATACCCTTCATCAAAGGTGAGATAAACCACCTTCTTGGATGTATCACCCAGATAAAACCCCCCGTATTCCTTCACTAATTCGGCCATTCCAGCACCTGTTCCCGGAGTAGAATGGTCGCTTTTCCTGAGCACATACCAGGCGTATTTTTTATTATCATAGTCATTGTAATCGGTTTCGCCTGGTTCTTGAGACGGGTCTTCAGATGACTCTTTATCTTCGGGATCTGGCTCAGGCTCCTCTTGCTCATTGCCGCCGTTTTCCGCAGGGCCATTCTCAGAGTCATTCTTCTCTTCATCGATAACCACAGGTGTTTTATCTATGCCATTCTGCTTCTGTGAATCATCTGATAATCGATAACCAATCCAAAATAAACCAGCTAGCACAACTAGAGCAATAATAATAAACCACCATTTTTTCATAACCGTCACCTCCTTTTTTCTGTACCCTCTCTTATCACACTGGTTATTGATAAGCTTCATAAATCCTGAAAGTCTATTGTTACTTTACTTATTTTTTATAATACTTTCTTTTCTATTAATTTTCGGCATAAGGATGTGATAACCTCTATTGTAGAACTATTAATTCTATGAATTTTGAGAATATTTTGCACTCACTTCCAAATTCCCTTAATTTTATTGCCAACTGAAAAAAGACCTAATAATTATCCTTTCAGGACCCTGCCCGACGTTAATTGTGATAAATCTTTTTCACCGTAATTAGTTATGATAACATATGATTAAAGGAGCACAAAGGTTAGCTTATTACCAGAATTCGCAATTATTAGATAACCTATTTTTGGGGGGTGCACCATGCTTATAGGCTTAATCTTCGGTTTAATAGTCGGTTGGATTATTTCACTTTTTGGTGGAGATGCTCTACTTATTCAAGGGATTTCCGAGTTAACGGGAAAGCAAATCAGCACTGAGGGATACTATACAATATTTGCTTTATTGGGTTTAATTGGAGGTATTATTAAAAATAGAGGCTGAGGAGCGGATTAATAAATCCACCTTTTGAAATTTGATGGGTCGTGTCACAATAAAACTCAGCTTTCCGTCACACATATTCTAGGTTGAAAGAGCACCATCCATAATCAAGGCTTCAAGTATTTCATCGGGGGCTCATACATATTCTATGTTGAAATGATACCTCATTAAAAAAATGAACCCCCTATACTAGATTGAAAATAAATGGCCACGATGCAGTGCCGTTTTGATTCAACGACACAAGCAGGGATTCGAAAGGGGTAAACTCTTGTGCTGATTACCGAAAAAGAATGCCGCACAGCTCTCAACAGATGTGGTATTCCGGGGATCGATTACTGCCTTAATCCATATACAGGGTGCAGCCACGGCTGCCTTTATTGTTATGCTAGCTTTATGAAGAAGTTCTGCAATATTTCAGGTGAATGGGGCTCATTTATTCAAGTAAAGGTTAATTTTGCTGAACGGCTGCAGGCATCATTGAAAAGAAGAAAACAGGGCTGTGTTACCCTGTCCAGTGTTACTGACCCCTACCAACCGGTGGAACGGAGATACCGGCTGACCCGCTCCTGTCTGGAACTGCTCACAGGCACAGACCTGTCTGTCAATATTCTCACCAAATCAGACCTGGTGCTGCGGGATCTGGATCTCTTAAAAAAACTACCTCAGGTAAAAGTAGGCTTAACAATTACAACTACGGACCCATATGTGGCAAAACTGCTTGAGCCCAGTGCCCCCTCCCCTGAACGGCGACTGCAGGCGCTAGCCCAGCTGGCAGCAGCAGGGATCAGAACATGGGTTTTTATCGCCCCGGTAGTCCCCGGCCTCGCTGATACCAGAGAAAACCTCTCCTCCATACTGAAAAAAGCCGCAGCAGCCGGAGTCCGGGAAATAGACTATGATCCCCTCAACTTCTACCCAGCGGCAGTATCCAACATGAGAGAAGTGTTCAAAAAGCACTGGCCGCGGCAGCGTCCTATCTTTGAAGCAGCCTGCCGGGAGCCTTATTATTACAAACAACACCTGCGCAGTTTGGCAGAGGAGCTATTGGCTCAATATGGGTATGAATAAGGGTAGAGAAGCAGAGGGAAGCAGAGGGACGTTCTTTTTGCTTCCTGGGAGACTGTCCAGGGAGCGGTCCATTTGGTGGTTGGTGGTTGGTCGTTGGTCATGTTCAGTGTTCAGTCAGGACATGGGTAACAAAAATGGTTCAAGAGATAGGTTACACTCCTTTACAATAAGTAGATGACAAATGTGACACGGGTGTGACACGGGGACGGGGGTCATGTCATCATAGTTGGTCGTAGGTTTAGTCGGGCAGCAACCTGTCGATCGCGCGGAGGGACAGTCCCACTGATCGGTTCACACTTTCCTATTCCTGAGTCAACCATCCTTGATTAACCTTATATCCTGCATACCCACGAGCGATTTGCCTGCTTTAATTTCCGGCATTCCCGATACCAGGGAAAACCTGTCCTCCATACTGAAAAAAGCCGCAGCTGCTGGGGTCCGGGAAATAGACTATGACCCCCTCAACTTCTACCTGGCGGCTGTATTCAACCTGAGAGCAGTGTTCAAAAAGCACTGGCCGCGGCAGCGTCTTAAGCAGCCTGCCGGGAGCCTTATTATTACAAACAACACCTGCGCAGTTTGGCAGAGGAGCTATTGGCTCAATATGGGTATGAATGAAATGCAGCGGTGGGGCAGGACACCGCCTCCGCATATAAGCCTGTGCAAAAAGACGGGACAGACATCTGCTCGGGGGGAGTGTTCCGGAGCGCGGTCTTTCGTTCGCTCGGATCGCGCGGGGGGCTGTGCCACTGATCGGTCAACATTTTAATTAACCGGTATAATCAAATCCGGTTCTACCGTTTCAAAACCGCTGCTGGGCTGCCCTACCTGCCAACCTGAACTGGTTACTTCCAGAAAGTAATACTTTATTCCGTTGCAATCATAGCCAATTGCCGGCGAATAACTTGGAGTATTATCCAGCGCAACTCCTACTGTCATGTGGTTTTGGGCTTCAAAATAGAAAAGTGCTGTTTTATATCCCATATTGTTTAAAATCGCTGCGGCCAAAATAGCTTTATCACTGCATTTACCCGTTTCAGCTAAAGTGTGGGCAGGAAATTGCAAGCTGGGAGTGACCTGATAAGGAATGGCTCCTCCGACAAAGCATTGTACGAATTCAACTTTTTGAACTGAATCAAAATTTTCTTTTTCGGCCTGCATGTTAAGCCACTCGGCAATATAGCCAACAAATTGATGATTAGAGTCCTCTTTAATCCAGGGAATATAATTATAGTTTGATGCGGCTTTGATATATTCTTTTTGAGTACTGGGCATCATCATATACAGGGCATGCCGTTCAAATTCGCCTGCATCTGCGTATCTTTGAATATCATTAGTAATCTGGCGGTCATAATTCAGAAGATCTAAGGGTATTTCCACTTGCAAATGATAAGTCTTGCCCTGGTAATCCCAAGTGAAGTTCTTTGATTCAGTAGGTATACCCGTAGGATATACCATTTCTGGTATTGTAATAGAACGAGGGATAACCGTGGGATATATTAGAGCTGGTATTGTATTAGAACAGGGTATAACGACAGCAATTATAATAATGATTAATACAAAAGCAGCTAGAACATTTTTCCGGCTTACCACTGAATGAACGTTATTCTGTTTTTTATAATTGAAATTAGTAATAGGTTTTGCTTCGTGAATCGTATCCAAAAGCCAATGGCCACAATTTAAGCAGTATTTGGTTTCTTTAGGATTGACTGTCTCGCAAATTGGACAAAGGTATCCTCTAATTCGCGGCATTGCTTCCCCCATTTTCCTTGTGCTAGACACCTATCTGCCAAAGCTAAAGAGAAATGTATTTTTACTTGCTAGCACCTGTTCTATAATAGCTAATTCGACACAGAAAAGACATTTCCTTCCATTTATAGGAAGCTGCCCTTTAATGGGGGAAGGGGTCTTTTCCATCATTAGTTACCGACCAAATAATAGATCAACCTGTCCCGATGATCGCGCGGGTGGCTGTCCCGGTAATCGGTCGTCCCACTGATCGGTCGGTTTATCCCTGCTAGCGCAGCGACCTGCGAAGGTTGTTACTTGCCCTTGACGAAGAAGCAGCTAACGACAGCTGAAACACAACATGGATGTTGAGCTAGGCGACTCTGCGCCATGGATGGCGTCATAGGGCGCGGTTTGCTATGAAGCGAGGAGTCTTAGGACAAGTTCAACCAGAGCTTATGTCGCAAGCGCAGGGATAAGAAATCCCCCTCGCGCGCGGGGACATCGCGCGGGGGGGCAGTCCTGGTAATCGGTCCGATCAGTCAACCTGTCCCCCTGATCGGTCTGATCGGTCGGATTTTATTTCTTATGATGGGCAATGATATCTCCAACAGCTTTGACAGCCAGTGCCAGAACGACACCATCATCAGCATAGCCACCGGGAAGAATGTCGGAGATAAGGTCGATGGGGCTGACAAAATAGAGCAGTGCAGCAATAGCCATAAATTTTGCCTCCTTGGGAACGGCCGGATCCCGCATGGCTTCCCATAAATAATTCACTCCATCCCGGAGCTTGCCGCCGATTTTGCCGGCGCATTCTTTTAGTTTGGGAAACTCTCTTTCCACATGGGCTTGGAGCGCATCGGGATACTCTTTTACCCTCTCCACTAAACGAGAGAAGGTCTGTTTTTTCTCTTTTATGGCAGCAGGTTCCTCCTGGCGCACTCTATCAGCAGCCTGTTCAACAACCTGCTGGCAGTTCTTCAGAAATTCATGGGAATAAATCTTAAGTTTGAGGACAACCTCACCCTCCCCGAATATAATCTCTTTAATCCCTATAAAATCGAAAATCTTTGCACCGATAATGGGAACCCTTTTCCCAAACAATTTTTCCTTTTCAGGGTGTTTGTCCAGGTCAATGGCGATAAGACCATCATCCCAACTGAGAAACCCGGTTTTATTCAGATTCTGTCTTAATATTTCAATGGCTCTTTTAGATCCCGCGGCTTTTTTAAAAATATAGCTTAGAATTCTCGCATAAAGCCTGTTCCCCTGTTCTGGGAATCTAAACTCCGGTTTCTCTGCAAGCTTTAAAGTAAAATTGTGGGCCTGCGGGGTGAATTCAAATGAGTCAAGGGAGAAGTGCAAATCAGCCACCACATCGGGCAGCATCCTGTGGGGTTTTACTGTGGCGCAGAGTCGAAGGCCTTCATCTATAAAATAGAGCTTGGCATCTTTTAACCTGTCATCAAATGACTGTTTATAGTGCTGTTCAATGTAGTCATTGATCCTGTGATCTGTGATAACTATTTTCCCCTGGAGCAGGTCCCTGATTATGAGAATCGCCCCCTTTTGTCATAAGGCTGCAGATTGTCCTATTCTTATGGCAACACATCAATTGCCGGGGCTGTTCCAGCTAATTGTACAGGTCGTCCAATATTTATAAAATACCCTTCTGTTAAATAACCCATAACAAAAAAGCAAAGCCCTGTTCCCGAAATTGCCCTGCCCTTGATTGCTTATACCCTGGTAATCACCGTCTCTAATCTTCTCCGAAGTTTATCAGATGACATGGATAATGATTAGTCCATTTATTGTAATAAAGCAGCAACAGCCGAACTATTCTAGATCCTATTCTCCCCAACTATCCATCACTTTTTTCAGTTTAATGATGGATAACTCCACACCACGCAGGTACATCATCAGATCTTTGCTGACAAATGTTTTCTTTTCATCCCAGTTCATCCTGGGAAGATCAAGGATGGCTTTTCCCAGTAGGTGGTCTTCATTGCGGACCATAGGTTTTATGAATGCAGCATATTCTCTGCTCCCTGTCAAATGTGAAAGAGATCGGGACAGGCGATCATAAACCACCTCCCCTTTTTCCTCATCAAGATCCTCTGACAATAATACTTTTATTTCTTTTATCGCATTCTGAAAAACTATTTCTATATCTTTTAAAACTGCATTTACCCGCCTTCTGACTGTCCTCAGGCTGTTTTTTGCATCATGCTGATTGAAGGGAATTCCCCTGCAGTTTTGGGCATCTGACAGTTCATAGATTATATGCGGCCAATCCATATAAACAGTTCCGGCGATTTTGGCTCCCTTAGGGGAGGTGTTTACTATCCTTTTCAGATTTGTGTGTTTGATAAACGATTCCATGCTCTTCCGCATTCTATTAAATGACTTGTTGGTCAAAACCATTTCCCCGTTATTTGCCTCTACCTCAAAGGCACCGGTTTTATCTTCTTCCCTTACATTTTCCGCTCGCACCACACCTACCCCTTCGGCGTAATAGCGGTCCCCTTGAAAAGAAAGGTCCTGGCCGGCCAGAATAACTTCTTTAACACCAAGCTTATCCAGTAACTGCAGAGTTACTACAGCAATAGAAGGGGCATCACTAACAACCTCAAAGGGATCAAGCCCCCCTCTAAGAAAACTGAACAAGGTGTCCTGGCCAAGGATAAAGTAAGCCTTTGGGCCTACATGGTTTTTTACCACATCATTATTGATGGTGCTGCCGAAAACAAGAGGAACACCTTGCGACAGGGCAGGCTGCAAAGCCTTATAGTTAGCGGGAAAGGGGTCATAGGAAACAAAAAAATCCGGTACCAAACCCTGTTTCAACAACCCATTGATACTCGTGCCTGCAGCCACAAGCAAAGCCTTCCCTTTTGCCTTGTTCTCCCGCAGGAAAGGGATCGCTGCTGTAAGGGATGGGCCTGAGGCGGTCATGATCACTGTTTTTCCTTGAAATTGATCTTTATAGGAAAAAATAGATTCACACTGCAAAATATATGGCAAGTTCTTCAGTGCATTGACTGTCCACTCTTTTTCGAAAACAATAGTGGTTCTCAAGTTGTCCAGATAATCGGTTTTCTTTTTAGATAGATTATCCTTAAATTCAGCAAAACGCTGGGAAAAACAGCGCTCAAAGGATGGTATAGAAAGAAAGCCCCAACCGCTTTTAACCAGGTTTAAAACATGACCGATAAAGTTATTATATCTTCCGCTACCGTCTTCCAGGATCACATAAGAGCGCTCCCAGGGGAAAGTGGACCAATCCCTGTATTCTAATGAAGCCAAAAACACTTCCATATCAGGTTCGTAAATGTATAACTGCAACTCCGGTTTCCGCCGCAGCAAAGCTTCTGCATGGTAGCCCAAACCAAGGCCAAATAAGACCACATGTGCTATGCCATCCAGCTCCTGTTTGCTGGCCCACATTTCCGCCTCCCGTAACGGGTTGAACCTGCTGTGCAAAAGAAGACTGCCCTCATCTGCAGACTCTATGTAAAACATGCCCTCTACCCTAGCGGGGTAAGTATGATACCTGCCGCTAGCCTTTTTTTCTTTTATCTGTTCCAAGATATCCTGATTGTTTTTCTGAAAATACTCAATATTTCGCTGATATAAACTTCCGCCAGACATTTCTTCAACTCCTCAATTACCTGGAGAGTTTATAGTATCTAGAACATTTTCCAACCAACCGTTCCATTCATAGCTCAGCAGATCAGCCACAGTCACTATATCTTGTAACTCCATGGCCTGCATCAATTCCAGCAGCATCTGGTTAAACTGATCCCGGTCAAAATTAAAGTTCAATAACTCCAGTGCCTGGCAGATATAATCCAACCCTTCAAGAAAATCGGATAACTTCTCCCAGGCCGCTTGATCAGGGCCGGCATAAAACTGAGAAGCCAGATCATCAATAGAACCAACCAGGCGTTCAAGGTACTCAATAGTCGAATCCACCAGCTCCAGGTGCAGCATTTCCGGTGTGGCTGTCTTGATTCTCACTTCTATATCCTGAGCGATATTGTCTTTGAGAAACTGTTCCCAGATATCCCCGAAACTGTACTGGTCACCCTGGCACTCAAATAAATAAAAGATATGATCACTGTTTACCCTTTTCCAATCAGCCAGTGCAGATTCAACATCTGCGGTGCTATGAAAAACACCCAAAAAAACCTCATCCAGCCATATTCTCATAAATTTCACCTATTTTCTGCTTGTTTTCTGTGGTTATATTCTACAAATAGTGCAATTTTCCTACATAGACAGAAAAAAGGGCCCTCCCCCGGCAGAGGACCCTTTTTTTATAGTTATAATTAGCTGCCGAGCAGCTGCAGCACCATCTGCGGCTGCATATTGGCCTGAGCGAGCATAGCGGTGGCTGCTTGCTGCAGGATGTTCATCTTGGTGAACTCCATCATCTCCTTAGCCATGTCCACATCGCGGATACGGGATTCGGCTGCAGTTAGGTTTTCAGATGCAGTACCCAGGTTGTTGATGGTGTGCTCCAACCGGTTTTGGTAGGCGCCGAGTTTTGAGCGTTCCGCAGATACCATTTGAATCGCTTTCTCAATATTAGTAATTGCTGCATTTGCGCCAGTCTGTGTTAATATTCCACCACTTGTAGCAGTCTCAACATTGGTAACTCTCAAAGCACTTATACCTTGGGCAACACTGGCACCGCCTGTACCACCGGTTTCGCCTGTACCGCTGGCACCGCTGGCACCACTGGCACCACTGGCACCACTGGCACCGCTGGTTCCGCCTGCACCGCTGGTACCGCCTGTACCGCTGGTACCGCCGGCACTATCATCAATAATACCAATTCTCGCAGAATCCATAGAGTTGATTATAAGTGTGATGTTTTGACTTTCATTGGCACCGATATGGAAAGTAAATTGTTGACCGCTACCGGTGAATGTACCACCGCTTACTTTGCCTAATAAATTTTTGGTATTAAACTCAGTATTTTTGGCAATGCGGTCAATTTCATCAATTAATTGGTTAACTTCCTTTTGCAGCTCTCTTCTATCGTCTAAGGTGTTGGTATCGTTAGCAGCCTGTACCGCCAGTTCCCGCATGCGCTGCAGTATTGAGTGTGTTTCATTCAGTGCACCTTCAGCTGTTTGGATAAGAGAAATGGCATCCTGGGCATTTTTTGTTGCCATATCAAGGCCTCTAATCTGCCCTCTCATCTTCTCACTGATGGCCAGACCAGCTGCATCATCCCCTGCACGGTTGATGCGCAGACCAGAAGACAGCTTTTCCAGCGCTTTGTTGCCCAGCATCTGGTTGGTGCTCAGCTGCCGGTAAGTGTTAAGCGCGGAAATGTTGTGATTGATCCTCAATGTTCATACCTCCTTGTTTACTAATAGATGGGCATCCTTTCCCACCATTTATATACTAAGCAGCCCAGATCCGGGGATATTGGGCTGGCTTAATACCCTTGAAGATTTTCTTGCTACACCAAAGGTCCCAAGAAATATACAGTAGTCCTATTATTTTTATCGAAAAACAGATAAAAAACTTAACAACGAAAATAAGCAATTATGAGTTATTTTGGACAAATATACTGAAATATCCATAAATAGAATCTGTTTTCTTGCCCGTATGGAACATAATGAAACAGAAAATAAAAAAACCACTGCCCCATTAATACTTAAAAACTCAACAACACAGAACAATATATTTGGGGGTGGGATGGATTACTACTCTTTCTCTACAACCTTCGCCGGAACTCCCATAACAATTACCCCTTCAGGGACATCACATGTAACAACCGCCCCTGCAGCAACTATACTGTTTGCTCCAAGATGTACACCCTGAATAACAGTTGCACCGGCACCTATAAAAACAGAATCTTCAATGGTTACTCCTCCGCATATTGTTGCCCCTGGTGCTATATGCACATGGCTGCCAATTATACATTCATGATCGATGCTGGCTCTGGTATTAATTATTGTGTTAGCACCAATAACTGTCCCCGTCTGAATAACAGCACCCGCCATTATTTGAACACCTTCAGCTGTTTTCACATCAGAAGCAAGAACTGAATTCGGATGAACTACATTGAGAAAACAGTAATTCTGCTTTTTAAAGGCCTCGAAGATTTGCTTTCTCCTGCTTGTTTGGCCGGCTAAACCTATTCCATTTACTAATAGTATTGTGTCAGGGTGATACTCAAGTACAAGATGATCATTACCTATAACCGGCACTCCCATGATGCTCTTACCATGTAGGCTTGAATCAGGATCTGTGATTCCTATAATAGTAATGTTGTAATATTTTAATAAATCAATTAACACCTTACTGTGGCCGCCTGCCCCAAGGATAATAACGGGTTTTGATTTCATAATTCCACCATCTCATCGGCTTTATAGTTTTTAGGGGCTTTTCTGCCAAGCAGATCCCAGTAATAAAGCGGCGATAATCCATTGCCAGGGCGTTTGCTCCCCAGGTTATCCTCAGTATACTCTTCACCCTGTCTAATCTCTTTAAGTGCAGTCAGGCTTTTACGAGCCGCTATCATTGTTTTAATCTCTGAAACTGTGGGGATTTTTCTGCCGGTACCCAGGGCCTGTTCCACCTGCCGGATCGAATGCACCATCGCTTTTAACTCCCTGGGTTCTAATGAGGCTTTATGATCAGGACCAGGTAGATTCTTATCCAGTGTGAAGTGTTTTTCAATTACCTCTGCACCCAGAGCTACAGCAGCGATGGGAATACTTATTCCCGGAGTATGATCAGAATAACCAACTTTTAAAGCAAATGCCTGACGCAGAGTTTCCAAAACCTTGAGGTTGACTTCGTTAAAATGAGCAGGGTACTCAGTTGTGCAGTGCAGCAGTGTAACTTTTTCCTGTAATGCATTCTGCCCTTTATCAGATATGTATGCCTGTTTAAAAGCTTCTATTGACGGCTTCCTCTCACCGTTATCGATATAGCCGAAAGCCAGCACTCCAAGTGCCATTTCTATCTCCCCTAATGTGCTCATTCCGGTGGAAAGAATAACAGGTTTTGCGGTTTTTGCCGCCTTAAGCAGCAAGGGGGCATTGGTTATTTCACCTGAGCCTATTTTTAAGCGGACAACCTGTAATTCCTCAGCTAAAAAATCAACACTATCCATATCAAAGGGGGTAGACATAAATTCGATCCCTTTTACTGAGCAGTACTTCGCCAGCTCCAAGAACTGACTAGAGCTAAGCTCCAACTTTTTGACCATTTCTAACTGGGACTCCATCTCCCCAGTTGTCTTGATCTGATATTCAGCTTTAGGGGCATACCTGCTGATTATTTTTTCAGTTTTAAAGGTTTGGAATTTAACTGCATCCGCCCCTGATTCTGCTGCTATATCAACCAATTCTTTAGCCAATTCCAGTGACCCATTATGGTTCACTCCGGCTTCAGCTATTATAAAAACATGTTTCATTATATAGTCTCCTTTAACAGAATAAATCCCTCGGCTGCTTCAAATCCAGACACTGATCCTCTTATTTGAGCTAGCGCTGTAATTGCCTGCTCACTACGCGGAAATGGAAAACTACCTATCTCGCTTTGATAAACTTTCATTATTGCCAACTTATCAGCTAGAAACTGACTTATATTTACATAAACATTAGGTCTGAATGTAGAGTTAGGTGATAATCCAAACTCTGTCTCGGATAATGTTTCGTAAGCAAGAACCCTACTGATGTTAAATCCTCTAAACCACTTAATACAAGATATACACGCCTTAAATACTACTTCATGGTCTGTATGAACATCACCACAATAGGGCAAGTATAATATGTCTGGCTGAATTTTTTTAATCAAGTGGCGTAGACTTTCAACCAATACTTGCATAGGAATAGTATCTAGTTTTGCAGTGGGAAACCCCAAATTGTACACAGAATCAAAACCATACATCTTAGCAACTTTCTGTATTTCATTGGACCTGCTAACAACCATTTCAGCACTATAACCCTCAGTTTCACTAATTCCACTTACAATAATCCAATGAATATTACAACCTTCACTTTTATGTCTGAGTAGTGTACCTCCACACCCTAATGTTTCATCATCGGCATGGGGACTAACAACCAATACCTTCTTCATATCGATGTCCTCCCCTTAATACATCAGTAGTTACAGAAACGAACCATTCTGATTCTCCGTTTCCTTCTCCCATTTGTTTTTTTCAAAAAGATCAACAAAATCCTTATAAAGCAATTTATGATCTATATCTGTATTTTCTAAAATATGCAGAATACGTGGAACCGCAAGTCCATCCCCGTATATCGAAATACAGTCAGCAAATTTTGAACGGAATTCATTATCAAATGCAAGTTTTTCTAAAGCAGCAACAATCGCTTTAACATCAAAAGGAACAAATATGATGTTGTTAGAATGTTCTCGTCCTTTTTGCCTGTTACCGATATTTATAGCAGGTAAATGAAGAAACGGCGCCTCATGAATGCCTGCACTAGAGTTGCCAACTAAAGCAACGGCATGACGCAAAAGATTCACAAATTGCAGACGTGGTAAATTAGTATATGCCCACAAAAAATTATATTTTTGTACATATTCATCAATAACCTCTATCATGTGTCGAGTTCCGGGATCAGAATTTGGCTTGATAATTACAGTTGGTAGGCCTACCTTAACTATAGCTTTTAAGGTGATATCTATTTGAGATGCTCCTCCAGTAAACTCGGAGGAAATAGGATGCTGGAGTAAAACGAAATACCGCTCACCCAAAGATATGCCTAAACCGGCTTCCAATTCCGATAAAGATAAATTAGGTAGTGCTTTTATAGCATCAAGCCCCGGAGAACCTGTTACAGTAACGCGCCAGGGTTCTTCGCCCATCTGAATAATACGCTGACCGCTCTGAGCGGTAAAGGGGCAGTGCAAATGCGCCATTTTAGTAACGGCATGGCGTACATGGTCGTCTACATTTCCTATTACGCGATCCCCTCCACCTAAATGAACAACTGGGACATTTAAATAGTTACCTACAGTAGCCACAGCAAGAGATTCTTCGCGGTCACCTAAAACAAGCAAAAAAGCAGGCTCTCGTCGATAGACTATTTCAGCCAGTTCCATTATAATTAACCCTAGCCCTTTTACTCTCCCAATTAACTCATCTGTATCAAATAGAGAATGTATAGTTTCCACATCACTAAAATTATTCCTGATTTGATCTAATGTATAACCATAGCGGGGGCTTAGATGAGCTCCTGTTGCCACAATTATCAAATCTAACTTAGAAGAGGCTTCAATTCCTTCCAGTAAGGGCTCTAACAAATAATATTCAGAACGAATACCTGTTACAACCATCACCTTGCGCCGTCTCATACCACTCGTTTCTAAAACCTCCTAATACATAATTGTTTAGCTTTAATCAATCTAGACGAATTATTTACTAGCTCTAGGTAGGAATGAGAATCTGTACCCCAACTAATAATAAAACACTGGTCAGCAATAAGCTGCATATATTCATGATTTAAACAATGTTCAGGGTTAACATTGATTTCTATCCCCATACTTGCCTGGTTAGCAAGCGTTATCAATTTATTAATATCACGATGTTCTGGAAATAAACCAAGCTTTAACCACATACTAAAAGGATGCCCTAAAATTACTTTAAGCTTGGGATTTTCTTGTTTTATTATAATTAACTGCTTTTTTATGAAACCTCTTAAAGTTTCAAACCATGTTTTTTTAAATTCATGCTGTCCTTGACTTTGATAAACTTCCATAGGAAAACTGTGGAAGGAAACAATCAAACTATCAAGTTCACGCGCCCACAACAAATTAAAATCAATATTTCCCTCTTTATCGATAAACTTAACTTCCAGCCCATTACCAATTTTAATATTTCGATCTTCGTACTTTTTCTTTAATCTTCTAATTTCCTCTAAATAGATCGGAACATAATCACTTTCTTCGCGTGCATGATCAGTAAAACAAATACCTCTTATTCCTACAGCTAAAGCGGCTCGAATCATATCTTCCGGCTTATCATGGCCATCGGAGAAAGTCGTATGTATATGATTATCTTCTATTATCGGTATAACTCCTGAAAAAAGCGGCCGCATTCTGTTTCCCAACATACCTCCCTGTTTTTTATTCGCCCAAAGTAGATCAAATTTAGGGCTTCTTCGAACATATTGATGCCTCCTGCCAGGTCGGCAGCTAGCGTGCCAGGTACCCGAGCATTTATTTCTAACAATTTGGGTTGCCCATACCTGTCTTCTTTAAACTGGATGTTCACAATGTATGAGAGGTTGAACATTTGAATTAATTCCTTGACACATGTAATTAAACCCTCGTGCCTCAACAGTCTACTGACAACCGCCTTGCCGTCGACTACCATCTTTCGCTCCCTGGGTATAATAATCTCCGGCTTGCCTTCATAACACAATACATCTACACTGTACTCGACGCCTGGCAGGTATTCCATAATAAAAAAATCTGCCAGCTCGTCCTCTTCTACAAGCGAGTCCAGCCATTCTAAGGACATTTCTCCACCATTTTTGCTCCTCAACCATTCGTCTTTCTTTGGATGTCCCAGCAAGACCATCCCTCTACCACCCTGTGCAAACCGTGGTTTAAACACCAGCTTATCGTGAGGGTAGCCAAGCTCATTGGCAGCATGAAACAAATCAGCTTTGTTACATAGACGATAATATCTAGGAACGAAATTAGCGAGTGTTGACTGTTGGGCTAATCTGTCCAGAGCACTCAGTTTGTCACAAGCAATCGCTAATTCGACAGGATCATGCGAAACGGCTACAACCACCCCATGGCGTTTAAAACGATCTCTATTTTTCGCTAAAGGGACAAGTTCATTGGAGCTACATGGAAAGACAACATTAACTTCTTTGTTGATACAGATCTTAAGCAAGGCATTAATAAACTCATCCTCTTCACCCTTCGGGATTAACTCTAGAGGTTCACCAGTAAAGGACGTATAGTTAAAAATACTATTTATATCAGCAGCCACTACCTCTACCTGAAAAGTTTGGATGCTCTTGAGAAGGCGATAGTGTGAATACCCAGCCAACCCTCCTGTGGCTGTAAGAAGTACTTTTATCTGCTTATTCATCTTTTTAATGCTCCCCCATAAAAATCTAAGTTTACCCGTTCTTCACTTCTTTATTTACAAGCATAAACACTCTATGTTTTTGGCCTATGCAAAACTCTTACCCAAAAGCCTTTAACACCAAAAATATTTTCCGACTTCATTTAATACAATGCATCTTTTTCATCAAAACCTCTGCGACCTCAAAGTCAATTGGACTATCGATATCAAGGGACCTTTCCTGCGGCATAATATAGGCATAGGTGTAAGGGCCATACCATGTACCCTTTTGGTAGATAAAATCCCATTCAGCTAGGTAAATAGCTCCATTGATCTTATAGTAAACCGGTAAATCCTGTCGATTCGCCCTCGTTATTTCCGGCCGTAAAAAGCCGTTCATGCAATGATCAGCGGGTAGAGTATTACACCACCATGGATGATTTTCAACCTCACAAACAGAAACAACTGCCTCAGCCTGTCGCTTTTCCATAATCTCGCAAGCGTTCAAAATGTCTTCAGGAGTGCGGAAGGGACTAGTGGGCTGCAGGAGCATTACCCAGTGAAAATTCATACTGTTTTTTTGGCACCAATCCATCGCATGGAAAAGAACATCAATTCCCTTTGCATCATCGGTAGCCAGTTCAGGAGGGCGGATAAATGGCACCTCTGCCCCTGCTTTTACTGCAGTATCTGCGATTTCTTTCCCGTCAGTTGACACCATCAGAAAATCAAAAATACCACTGGCCTCCGCTGCCTGAATGGTATAGCTGATCAGAGGCTTTCCAGCTAGCAGCCTGATATTCTTCCGCGGCACTCCCTTTGATCCGGCTCTTGCCGGAATAAATCCTAATACTCTCTTTCCCTTATACATCAGTAGCCACCTAACACATACTCAAAAGTTTTTAATGTTTTGCGGTACTCGTCCCACTGGCCAACATCAAACCACCGGCCATCAAAAGAATATACCCCCACTGTAAAGCCATTATTTTTAGCATTAACTATCAAATCAGTCATATTCATAAATTGTGATTCAGGAACTAATGAAATAACTGCTGGCTCTATTATATACACACCTGTATTAACTAAATAATTGCTGCTGGGTTTTTCATTTATATCAATTAAGCGTCCATCCTCTGCCTGCAAAACCCCATATGGAATTATGAAATTTTTCAAGGCTCCGATCACTGTAATATCATGATGCCTTTTACGGTGGAAATTTAAAATATCACCGTAATCTGCTTCCAGTATGATATCGCAATTAGTGACAATAGATGTATCTTTTAGTTGACCTTTTAATAAACTAAGGGACCCCGCTGTTCCCAGAGGTTTATCCTCCTGGATAAAATCTACATGATAAGGCCTGGAATCACTTTCTAGAAAATAAAGACGCACTATATCGGCTTTATACCCCAATGATAAAATGAACTCATTAAAACCGTTGTTGTAAAACCCATCCATAATCGCTTCAATAACAGGTTTGTCTCCCAAAGGTATCATCGGTTTGGGCAATATTTTCGTAAAGGGGTCAAGACGTGTCCCTTTGCCCCCGGCCATAATAATAACCTTTTCCATCCTTTGCGAAACCTTTTGTTCAAATAGATCGGTCCATAAGATAAGACCTATTATATGACCCTCACTGTCAATCACCGGTACATGGCGAATATTCCTATCCAGCATTAGTTCGCGTATCTTATCAGTTGATGTCCCTGCTTTTACAGCACAGGGATGAGCACACATTACTTCAGCTATTTTTATGTTCAGTCCCCTATTTCTCAGTAAAGCTCTGCGGACATCACCATCAGTTACAGTGCCTATTAATCTTTGCTCAGCATCTACTACAAGCAGCAGCTGAAGCCCCGCATCATTCATTTGCTGTAAACAATCAACTAATGCATAATCAGGGAAAACCAATATTTTTTTTATTTCATTTATGTGCCTGACCACAGCACTCCACCCTTTCGATAAGTTCAAACACACTGAATCGTTCCTGCCGCCCGTTCCTATCACCTTTCCAACAGCTCTCTGCAGACATCTAAAACATCCTGTTCTGTTAAAAAACTCGCACTGGGAAGATTGATGCCCCCGCTGTATAAATGATCAGCTACTTTACTATTAGGGATGTTGTATTTGGAGTAACACGGTTGCTGATCAAGAGGGGTAAAAAAGGGGCGTACCTGAACCCCCTTAGCAGTCAATCTGGACATTATTGAATCTCTCTCTTCATCAAATTCGTCTTCAACTACAATAGAAAACAACCACCAACTGCTTTCTGCTTCATTGAGTTCTTTTTGCATCCTAATCCCGGTAACATTTTGCAGTTCCCGACGGTAAATGCTGGCGTTTCGCCGTTTTACAGCAAGAAACTCAGGGAGTCTTTTCATTTGAGCAAGTCCTAAAGCTGCCTGAATATTTGTCAACCTGAAGTTATACCCGATCTCCTGATGGATGTACTCTTTTTCAGAGTCAGCTCTGCCCTGGTTTACCAGTAACCTTGCTCTTTGAGCCAACTCATCATTATCAGTGACAACCATTCCACCGCCACCTGTAGTTATTACTTTGTTTCCATTAAAGCTAAAAACCCCTAAATCACCAAATGTGCCTGTATACCTACCTTTATACGTTGAGCCAAGGGACTCGGCGGCATCTTCAATTACATACAGATTATTCTGCCTGGCAATTTCCATTACGACATCCATCCTTGCAGGGTTGCCGTAAAGGTGAACGGGAATGATCGCTTTGGTCCGATCGGTTATTACCTTTTCAATTTGCAGCGGGTCAATCGTCCAGGTATCTGGGTGGACATCAACAATTACCGGGGTTGCTCCTACATAGGTAATCGGGTTGATACTGGCAATAAATGTTAGGGCAGGAACTATAACCTCATCACCAGGACCAATATTTAATAAACGCAGAGCAAGATGAAGCCCACTGGTTCCGTTTACCACCGAAACTGCATTTCTGCAGCCAAGATATGCGGCAAATTCATCTTCGAATTCTTTTACCAGGGGACCTGCAGTAGAGACAAATCCACTGTCAAGTGCTTTTAAAACATATTCCTTTTCCAGATCTCCAATATTCGGCCAGTCCAGTGGGATTTTTATTTGGCTCAACTTCTACACCTCAAAGGTTATATGTTTCAGGTTTATACTTATGCAAATTGTTTTTTATCCAGTCTATCGTTTCTTTCAGTCCTGTTTCGAGGGAATACTCTGTTTCCCAGCCAGTCAACTTCTTTATTTTGCTGTTATCGCAAAGCAACCTCTCTACTTCACTTTTGTGCGGTCGAACACGCTGTTCTTCCCGTTTAATCCTGATCTCGATTCCTGTGATTTTGCTGATCAATTGAACTAAATTGCCTATGCTTATCTCTACACCGCTGCCGATATTTATGACTTCACCTTCAACATGCTCAGTAAAAGCAAGCGCTAAAAACCCACTCACTGTGTCCTGTACATAGTTAAAATCCCGTGTTGGGGAGAGATTGCCCAGTTTGATCTCGTGCAACCCGCTTAATACCTGAGTTATCACTGTGGGAATAATTGCCCGGGCGGATTGCCGGGGCCCGTAGGTATTAAACGGACGGGCTACCACTACCGGCAGATCAAAGGACCGATAATAACTCAAAGCAAGCTGGTCTGCGGCAATCTTCGTTGCCGCATATGGGGACTGTGCATGTAAGGGATGCTTTTCATCTATCGGTACATACTGTGCTGTGCCGTAAACCTCGGATGTTGATGTATGTATGACCCGGCTGCACCCTTCATTTAGGGCGGCTTCCAGTACATTGTATGTGCCTTCTATATTGGTTCTTATGTATGCCAATGGGGACTTATAAGAATAGGGTATCCCAATAAGAGCTGCAAGGTGGAAAATAATGTCGATTCCTTTGACTGCATCTCTGACACTGTCAAGATCTCTGATATCACCCATATATACTTCAATCTGGTCCTTATAGGGGCTCCCTTCAAGCCATCCCCAGCGGCCTTGGGAATTATAGCGTATAAATGCTCTTACATCATACCCCTCTTGCACTAACCTTTCTGTTAAATGGGAGCCAATAAAGCCCCCAGCACCGGTGACTAATATGCGCAAAGTTTTTATTCCCCCTAATGTGCAATGATATGAGCAGCCCTACAAAAAGCTAGGCCAGTTATAATATTCCCAGTATCTATTTGCTTTCTATGCATACCGGCCCACAACCTTCACAGTCAATGACAATAATAGAAAATTTCAGTCGGATGCTATAAAAATTAGACAAAAACAATCTATATCCTGCCTTTATTTGCATATAATACTAAGAAAGGTATAAAAC
>Ga0209537_1000672_pt1 | contig 41606 bp, 38 predicted proteins | sample BioPla4DNA1_FD_187698 | JGI IMG/M metagenome (GOLD analysis project Ga0209537, IMG submission 187698) | Biogas fermentation microbial communities from Germany - Plant 4 DNA1 (SPAdes) (version 2) | ecosystem: Engineered > Bioreactor > Anaerobic > Digestate | place: Bielefeld, North...
AGGCTGTTGTCCGTTTTGAACCGACAGGACACTACTGGTTTAACCTAGGTGATCATCTCGCAGAGTGTGGACACAAGTTGGCGATTCTCAATCCCTACCATGTAAAATGTGCCCGAGAGCTGGATGATAATAGTCCCAGCAAGAGCGATCAGAAGGATCCCAAGACCATTGCGATGCTCGTAAAGACGGTCGTACCGGGATGTTTACATTCCAGGACATGTATGTAAATACCAAATATAGAGTGACTTTATGCATTATTGAACCAATGCAGAACTGGCCATCCGGGCAAGAGGAAGACTGGGGGAATCTTTGCGTGCAAGAAAGGTAATTAGGTGTATTTGCGAAAAAAGGCGCAAGTATAGCCAAAAACCGATTGACTTTGCGCGGTTATGATGGAATAATATGCAATGACGGAACAGCGAGGAAGAAAAAAGGCAAACGTTCCGAAAGGGGCGGACGCAAAGCTTCGGGTCTAAAGTTGTTCGCAACCATGATGGCCGAGCTGCTCTTCGAGATTATCTCAGTGCTTCTATTGACGCGCTTGGAGCCATTCCTCTTGCTGGGGAATGGTTCTTTTTATGCAACCAACTACAGCAGAGGACGTCGATACATCGTGCAATTAGATGAGGTTCTCATGGGTTTCGTTGCCGAGTTAGATGAAGAAGTTTTTGCGCACAGCAAGCGAGTGCAGTCTTTGGCACTCCTTCTCGGCGAAAGAATGGGGTTAACATCAGTTGAACTCAACCAGCTGGGGCTGGGCGCCTTTCTCCATGATATTGGGAAGACGTTTGTTCCCGCAAAAGTCCTGAACAAGGAGGCTCCCCTAACGCCCGAGGAATGGGAATTGGTCAAGGCCCACCCCAAAGTGGGTTTTGACTTGGCCGAATCCCTGGCGTTGAGTGATAGCGTGAAACGGATCATCTTGGAACATCATCTGTGGGCAGACGGCACGGGTGGTTATCCCCAAGAAACGGGATGCACGACTCCTTCTTTGCTTTCGCAGATAACCACCGTTGCCGATGTCGTAGATGCCATGACCAGTCATCGACCCTACAGACAAGCCCTGCCCCTGTCCACCTGCCTGAACCATCTCGTGGAGAATGCTGGCACCAAGTTCAACGCAGATATCGTAGCCGTTTTCAGAGCTCTAGTGAGCCAGGGCTTGCTTGGTTTTGAGCGACCGCCAAGTCTGCAGACGGGTAATCCGGCCATCACAAATGGGTTGACGGTGGGGAGGAGGTGAGGTTGCGATCAGTGGCCTAGAGAATACAGGTGAACTTCAGGTTGTAGGCTTTTCTGTTCTGGGCAACAGTTCACCGGGGACTCCATGGAAAAGGTGGATGCGATTCCAGGGATGGACGGGAAGCTTGTGATTCCATTTGCACGGTCTAAGAGCCCAATTCCCATAATTTGACATCACTACACCGATGGTAGATCGGGACTTTCTACACTTACAACAAGGTGCGAAGGAGAGAACCGCATGTTCCGGAATATGAGTCTTGGGAAGAAGTTGGTATTAGGGTTTGCATTAGTGCTTTTGATAAACACCGCGGTTACTGTTTTTGGCATCGTATACATGGGTCGGCTTGCCGATACCACGGAGACCATGTTCAACCATCCCTACACAGCTCACACCAGTGCCTTAGGAGCACAAACTGGCATAATCAGAATGGGCCGTGAGATGAAAGACATCGTCTTGACCACTGATCGCCATGAACGTGAGCTCCGCAGCAGCACTGTGGACGAGCTGGAGCAAATGGTATTGAACGACTTCAACAAGCTTTACGGTAGTTTCTTGGGTGATCATGCCCTCATCGATGCTGCCCTTCAAGCCTTCACCGATTGGAAACCCATAAGAGATGAAGTGCTTGAGCTTTTGGCATACGACCAGCAGGAACGGGCAGGAGAACTAACTAGAACTCGTGGAACGGCGCAGATCGAACTCATCGAGAGCAGCATCCAGAAAGTGGTGGATGATGCTAGGATTCGAGCTGCAGAGTTCAACAACTCAGCCCGCCAGAGCGCTGCTCAAGCCACGTCCTTTGTTGTGGGTCTTTTACTTGTGGCCTATGTTGTCGCTGGTCTGGCCGCCTTTTTGATTACCCGGTCTATAGTTAAGCCTGTGGCACAGCTGTTGGCGTTCACTCAGCAGATCGCCAAAGGAAACCTAAATGTGCCTGCAGTTGACTATAAGAGCAGAGACGAAATCGGTAAGCTTACTGAAGCGCTGAATGATATGAAATCCGATCTACAGACTATGATTACTTCCATCCGGGATTCAGTGGGCATTGTGCGGTCATCGGCAGAGGAGATGTCCGCTGCTGCAGAGGAGACGAGTGCTTCCGTGGAGGAACTGGCCAGCACGGGGAATCAGTTTGCGAGTGCGGTGGATCGTTTACACAACGATACCCAGGACATTTCGACGTTGGCAGGAAAGACCAATGAGCTGTCGCAACGAGGTTCCGAGGAGATCGAGCAGACTGTGCAGTCCATGGCTGAAATCAACGAAGTGGTTACAGCGCTGGCCCACGAGATCAAAGACTTGGGACACCATTCGGAAGAAATCGGTAAGATCGTCTCCCTGATTACCGGCATAGCCGATCAAACCAACCTGTTGGCCCTGAATGCGGCCATCGAAGCGGCCAGAGCTGGGGATCAAGGGAGAGGATTTGCTGTTGTGGCGGATGAAGTTCGTCAGTTGGCTGAGCAATCAGGCAAGGCTGCTGGTGAGATTACTCAACTGATTCAACAGATCAGAAATGCGGTCAGTTTGTCCATTGAGCGTACCAATGTCGGTGCAAGTAAGGTTCGGGAAGGCATGGAGGTTGTAGATCAAACAGGTGCCATGTTTACCCAGATTTCCGAGGTAATCGGATCTTTGACAGACCAGATCAAGAATGTTGCCGCTGCTAGTCAAGAGTTAGCAGCCGGCGCCGAGGAGATGAGCGCCACCACACAGCAGCAGTCTGCCTCCGCGCAGCAGATGGCCGCTTCAGCTGTGGAGGTCGCTCAAGCGGCAGAAGCCGTGGACAACCAGATACGCCGCTTCCAAGTGTAGACTTACTGCTTTCTCCCAGGAGCCCGTTACAGGGCCCTTTTTTTGTTGAGCCGCGGCAGACAGGGAGAACTCCTTCCTTTCGGCACAGAGAACCACAAGAAAAAGGCCGCTGCGGATTACCGCGGCGGCTTTACTAACGGGGTGGATTTTTTACGGTTCATCAGCAGGGCATGCGGCAATGCCCAACATGCCTTGACCCCCGTGCACGGCCAGGGAAGCGCCCATTTCGGCGATGTATACCTGAGCACAGCGCAGGCGCTCTTCGACGTTCTGCTTAAACTCTTCTGCCTTCTCCAGTGCATTGCTGTGCAGCACCGCCACGGTAAGTCTTTCAGTTGGAAAACGTTCTTCAACCAGGGCAAGCATGCGCTGCAGGGCCTGGCCGTAGGATCGCTTTTTATCAACGGCCTGTACCAGACCATCTTTTATGCCCAAGATAGGCTTGATGGTTAACAGAGAGGCTACCATGGCCTGCACCCGGCCGACCTTGCCGCTGCGGGCTAGGTACTTCAGAGTGGGTACAGCAACGAACACAGCTGTTCTCTGCTTGACCCGCTCAATGATTTCCAGAATCTCTTCCCGGCCCTTCCCCAGCAGAGCAGCCCGAGCAGCGGCAAGCGCAGCAAATCCCTGCCCCATGCTGGCCAATCCTGAATCAACCACAGTGATCGGGATGGGGACGTGTTCCTTGAGGAGCTCAGCTACCTGAACGGTTCCGCTCTGTCTGGAAGTGATGTGGATCGAAATAATCTCTTTAGCTTTACCAACGAGTCTGTTGTAGATATCGAGGAAATCCCCTGGTGATGGCTGAGAAGTGGTGATGTTCTCTTTTTCCTCAAGCTGCGCATAGAACTCCTCAGGTGTTATGTCAAGGCCTTCACGGTGGAACTGGTTGTCTATTTGAATGCCCACGGGCACTATCTCCAGCTCAACCTCTCTTGCCAACTCCGGAGGGACACTCGCGGCACTATCAGTTACAATGGCTATGCGCTTCACGCTTTCACCAACTCTCTAGATAAACTTGTTTCTCATTTGCAACTATTCCCTTAAGAAGGCGCATATCCTGCGTAGCTTTAGGTGTTTCTTTTGTCACAAACGGGCTATGCCCACAAAAGCCTTCTGACTGGCCACATACCGTGAAGAAAATGCCGTAGGCGAACGTGACTAGCAACAGCTAGCCTATCCGATTCGAAAACGAACTATAACTCGCGGGGATAAAAATCTGGAAAAAGGGGATTATTAAGAAAAAAGCGGAGGAGGCAGCATTGTGAGACGGTTCGCGTTGCGTTGCGCCCTTTTGACGTTAATGTTGGTTTTGGTCTTAGCGTCCTTGTCTCCGGCATTTGCTAACGAGGTACTAGACGCAATCGATGCCGGCAACTACCTACTGGCCAAAGAGCTCTTTGAGACCAAGATTATCGGCAATATCTATCTGGAGGCCGAAGTCTTTGAATGATTGGAACTGCGCATTTAGGAAGCCCTCGAGAATTTTGATGACATGAGCTGGCCTTATAGCAAGTCCAATCTGTCCTCGAATGTATTCGCCGTAGCGAGATCATGGAGGAAGGAACATTAGCAGAAGCGTTCGCTGCGCTAGACAGGTTATCCGTATCGCAACAGGCCTATGGCTTGGGGCTCAAGTATCTGGAAGAGGGCAACTATTTCCTAGCCGGGCAGCAATTTGCTCTAGTGATTCCTGAATCAATGCATTACCCTGAGGCCCAGAGACTGCTGCAGCAAGCCGAAGCTGATTTCATAGATTATTATCTGTCCACGGCGAAAGGGGCCCTGGATGATGGCGATTTCAAGCAGGCCATCAACTATCTAGCAGAAGCCATTGACCTGAAACCTCTAGACGTTTTCCTGGTGCGGCTGGAGGAATATGAGGAGCGATGGACTGCCCACGGTCTATCAGCTTTGGCAGACACCAAGGAGCGATTTGCCAATCACCTTATTTCCCTGGAGCAAGCAGAGGAAGTTCTATGAGCGCTAGAAGCAGACGGTCTATTCGATGCCGCCTTCATCCAGCGCGAGCTCATTTATCTCGGCCGACTGGAGGCATCGCATGAGGCGTTCTCCGCAGGTAATGCCCGCTTCGAGGAGGGTGACTATCTAGGCGCGATAGAGCAGTACGCCCTGGTTATCGAGGATGACGTGGATTTTGGACTGGCTCAAGAAAGGATCATTCAGGCCCTCCAGGCTTTTCGCGATTCCTATCTGCTCAAGGCCCGGGCAGCTGTGGAGGAACACGATTTCTCAAGTGCTGTACTCATTCTTGAGGAGGCCCTCTCTTTGCGTTCAGACCCAGTGCTTCAACAGGAACTGGAAAACACTTGGGCGCTTTGGGAAGAGTATGAGTCTGAACAAGTGGATACAGCCCTTGACACCTTTAACCAGCGGCTGAAGACTTACGCTGAAACCCTGAAAACCATAGAGCTTTTGCAGTCTCAAGGCATTTTGGGGCCTGATTACTATGGTCATGTATTTGGGATCCTTGGAGAGCTCTACGCTTCGCAGCAAGCATTTGAGCTCGGCGAAGAGTCTTTCGCGGCTGGAAGCTATCTCGAGGCAATCCATCAGTACGACTTGGTTAGCGAAACAGACTTCTATTACGGAGATGCTTTGGAGAAAAGCGCTTTGGCCAAATCAGAGTTCACTAAGCTCGTGAGTGCGGAAGTCAGGACTGCTGTCGCCAGCAATGAATATGCTTCAGCCCTGGCCATAGTAGATGATGCCCTGGAGCAGCTGCCCTTGGCGGAGCTGTATCAGCTGCGTCACATTGTGGTCGAGGAAGAAGCAAGCTACTTTGTAGAGCGAAAACTTCAGCAGGCTATGGATGCCTTTGAGCCCCAGGGGAACTATCTAGCAGCCAAAGAGATCATCTTGGCGGGCCTGGACAGGTTCCCTGATAATGATCTTCTCCAGGAAGCCTTGGCGTTTTACCAGCAGTTCGAACCGGTGCTCCTGTCTGAGCTTAAGCCCATCGTCACCACTGGAGGAAAATTCGAACGTGATACCAAGAATGCGATTCGAGATAACACTGGGAGGCTATACCCTGCAGGAAGCTACCTGAGAGGATCCTTTGACAGAAAAGAATGGGTTTTGTCTACTACGTATATTCTTAGAGGGGCATTCACGGACTTCACCGGCACAATTGCAGTGTCCCAGGATACGCGCAGTAAGAGACAGCCCGCAACCGTGCGCATTTTTGGAGACGGCATACTGCTGTTTGAACAGAAGGGTATCCGGCGGGGCTTCATACCAGTGCGTTTCCACCTGGATTTGACCGATGTCCAGCAGTTGACCATTGAGTACGAACGATCAAATGAAGACCAACCGGCCATCTTGATTGCCGATGCGTTTTTGGCCAAGAATTATCACGGCTATCCCACGCAGTTGAACTACAGCGCTCTGTACTATCCGCCTGCGCCTATACCTGAGGAAAGCGGGGATGAGCGCGAGTTCGTCGATGCCGTCCTGAGCGAGGCAGATTCTGCGTTCACACCCAACGGAAACTTCGCAGCGGCAGTTAACATCATACTGGACGGCCTGCAAAAGTACAGCAAAAACAGGCGCCTGCTTGACGCCAAAACATATTACGAGAGCTTTAGGCCTGTTCTCTTGTTCCATGTACCGGATTTCTACTGCGAAGGGGGGTTCAGAGTCGAAGAATACGACAATCTCGTGGATAACAAGGGAGTCGTCCATAGAGCCAGAGAATATGCTCGGTTGCAGATAAACTACAGGGACATAATAGCGGCTTACTATCTCGGGGCAAAGTATACGGATTTCTACGGAACCATCACCTTCGATAACCGCTATCGGGATTCTGATGCCTACGCGTATGTGCGCATCATGGGAGACGGCCAAACCTTGTTAATGGAAGACGGGCATCCGGACAGGTTCCGGCATGGCGACTTCCACCTCGACATAACCGGCGTGGAGGTCTTGGTTATTGAAGCGGGGTACGAAAAGATGTACTTAGGACTTCCCGGCCCCATCCTGGTCAAGCCCCATCTAGTACGCAGTTACACGGGCTTTCCTTATCAGGGCAGGAAGTAACCGAGCATCGTTCGCATACTCGAGACTGCAGCCATGGCTGCGGTCTTCTTCTGTGTGCCCGGCATGTCTACCGAGCCGATGGGTTGAGAGAAACCCTACCGCCCAACCAGCGGGAAGGTAACCAGCAGGCAAGGGCGCCACTGGCAACAGTGGGGTCTGAAGGAAGCCGAGGGGGTGCCTTGGAACATGGCGCAAGCGAACCAGGATAGAGTGGGTAACCCTGCAGAGAATGGGAAAGCCCGATAGCTGGATAGCTCTGCAAGTTAGGATGGATGGCTTCAAGGCAGGGCAGGTGGACTTACCCGGGGAAGCCCCTAGTGTCCCGTGTGAAGGAACGGGTAAGTGAGGCACAAGTGGAGACACAAGGGCAAGCGAAGCGCCGGGGGTGGCAGATGAGCCCGTAGTAGTCATGAACTCATCGGCAACATATGGGGCTATGGAGCCGGAATTCAGCGTTCCTCAGCTGTGCGGAGCGCCACTGAAGTGCGGTGATGGCGGTGATCCAAAGCTACATGTTTCGCAACCCGTAGTTGCTTTTGCCGAGCCAACAACACTAGAACGCCTGTGACTGGGTCTCAGCTCGAACGCCGACACCCAGCATGTTCCTGGAACACTTATGCCACACTAGCTGAATGGGAGGAATGGGTATGCAGCAATCAACAGAGAAAATCCGCAGTTGGTTTGACAGGCATAGACAGAAAGAGCTTCGGATCCGGAAAGAGGAAGACGATGACCTAGACGAGGCCAGGATCCGGTTGGAAGATGTGGAGGTTGTGCAGCACCACGACACCGACGGTTACCTCTCCTCGCAGGCCGTTTTACTCAAGGGAGAGGGGACCGTCGTGGCCGCCCATGGTGAAGAGCCTCTTCCCGGCCGCACTTTCGAGATATCCCTTACAGATCGCTGGTTCAGCGCCGCTGACGACTGCAGCCTTCACCTAAACACTGTGCGCGGCAGTTACCATATTGAGATCATAAATAGCAAACAGTCGAACCCAGATTGGTAAAACCCCGCCAGGGCGCATTTTTCTGGTGAGTATATCACCGAGGATGCGCCTTTTCGTCCTGTGCCTGCCACGAGATGTTGCGCAAGTTCGAGGTGGACAAGCCCAGGCTGCCGCGTGGGAGCAAGGTAACTCAGGGTATCCAAAAGGCAGAAATTGGGAGGATCTCCTCCGGATTCGTAGTAGTGTACCGGAAAAGGGCTCTGTTCATTGCATGGCGGAGGGCTTGCTGGTTGTGGGGAAAGAAGGACTTAAGGAGTGTGAATAGTGAATATTCAGGAGCTGGTTGAGCGTTTGGGCGAGAACCGTGAGGAGATAGTCAAAAAAGCAGTGCAGTGCAAGACAGCAGCAGAACTGATGAAGCTGGCTGAAAACAACAGAATCAAACTAACAGAGGAGGAAGCTGGTCAGCTGATTGCTCTACTGCGTCCCCGAGATGTTGAGCTTTCACTCAGCGACCTTGACGCAGTGACAGGCGGAGGAGACGAGAAGGTAAACAAAGAGTGCACGTGGTGCGGCAGCAGAAATACGTACTTCAATCCTGACCTTTACAAGAACATATGCGAGGACTGCCGGATGACATTTTAGGAGGCGGGGCTCCTGCTCGCTGACCAGAGGTCGTGCGATCAGGAGGATAAAAGGGAGTGTCCGTTGCACGGCGGCGGACGTGCCTTAGAAAGGCTTAAGGAGTGTGAAAAGTGAACATTCAGGAGCTGGTTGGGCGTTTGGGTGAGAACCGTGAGGTAGTAATCAAGAAAGCAGTGCAGTGCGAGACAGCAGCAGAACTGGTTGAGCTGGCTGAAAACAACAAAATCAAACTGACGGAACAGGAAGCTGGTCAGCTCCTTGATTTACTGCGTCCCCGGAATGATGAGCTTTCACACAGCGAACTCGATGCAGTGACCGGTGGAAGCGGGGGGAAAGGACCCCAAGAGTGCCCTCGTTGCGGCAGCAGCAACACATGTTGGCACGATCACGTTGAGGCGTGGTTTTGCAGGGACTGCGATAATATCTGGCCATTGCCTTAGCGACGCTGACCAGAGGTGGTTACTACAAAATGATGAGGTGGAGCTTCTCCGAAAATTGGAGGGAAGAGCTCCGCCTCCTTCTTTTGGGATTTGGTGTGCCGCAAGTCTGACTGCTAGTGCAGGGCGTGTTCGCCGGGGTATGGAATGTGCTACTGAGCTTGAGCAGGCAATTGCCGGCTCATCACCGAACTGGGCGCGGTGGCGGGCAAGAGAATTCTGCACCTGCAGTGGAACACCGGAGCGGACTCCATCGTGCTGGCGAGAATGGGTCCGGCGGTTACCCGGGCATGGGCGGCACTACCACGGATGCACAAGGACTGTCCTATTATCCTTCCTTGGATGGCGCACTGCTCTTGTCCTTTAGTCTGAAGGCCCGCCCGGCCAGGTAAGGCCTGGGGCCTGCCGCCTTGGTTAGAGTAATGAGACCGCCGTTTGGGCGGTCTTTTGCTGAGCAGCTCTCCTCCCTGGCGTAGTTTGTGCAGGCACGTTAAATTTGCCGCAGGGAGAAGCCAGGCCCAGGAAATGGCAGGATGTGGTTTTGCGGAGTCGAACTGATCTGCAAATGACCCAGCTGGTGGGTGGAAAATGTGCACTATCAGTTCGTGCCCTACACCATATTCCTCATGGCCTCTGCCTTCATGACGTTTGCTTTAGCAGTCTACGGCATGCGGCATCGCCATGCCCTTGGCACAAATATCCTGGCACTCTGTATGCTCATTGGCACCTTGTGGTCTGTGGCCAACGCCTTGGAAATCTCCGCCCTGACGCTGGAGCACAAGTTTTTCTGGGCAAACCTGCAGTACATCGCCTACGGCCTGGGGCCCGCCGCCTGGTTCCTCACCACCTGCCAGTTCACAGGGCGCGCCCACTGGGTTCAAAGGAAAAGGGTGTTCGCCCTCCTCATTGTTCCTGCCCTGACCATTTTCCTGGTTTGGTTCGATTCCGCCTGGGGGTTGGTCCGCACAGACCTCAGGCTGGCCACCGCAGGCCGCATCTATGTCTTGGAGAAGCAATACGGGCCCTGGTTTTTTGTGCATTTTGCCCAGGCCTATGCTTTGAACTTCGCGTCGATTTTCTTGGCAGGTCTCGCGGCGCTAAATAGAAACAGTGTGTATCGAGGGCAAGCCCTCTATCTCCTTGGGGGGGTCAGTCTGGTTGTTGCGTCCAACCTCCTGTATCTCGCAGGAGTTCCTCTCGCAGCCGGGCATGACTTAACCCCCCTTGTTTTTTCCGTTGCCGCCGGGCTCATGTTTTGGGGCATCTACCGGGTTGACTTGTTTTCCCTGGTGCCCATTGCCAGGGAACGGGTTCTGGAGGCCATGGAAACAGGCGTTATCGTCGTCAATGAAGCGGGCCGGGTGGTGGATCTCAACCCCGCCTGCTACCGTATGTTTTCCATCAAAGCAGGGGTAGGTGCGCTCTTGAAGGACATATCCCCTGAGCTCGCCTCCCTTTCCTCCAAGGAAGCCGTTGATCAGCATCAAGACATCACGTGCAGAGTCCAGGGGGAAGAAAGGTACCACAAAGTGGCGGTATCGGCAATCACGGACCAGCGCGGCCATGTGCGGGGAACAGTCATGGCCATCACCGACATCACCGCCCTGAAGCAGGTGCAAGCCCGGCTCATCCTGGAACAGCAGGAAGCAGCCATCGCCCAAGAAAGAGCCCGCTTCACCCAAGATCTCCATGACAATCTTGGCCAGACCCTTGCCTTCAGCAGTGTACAGGTCCGGGCTGTTCGCCGGGAGCTGGATCGAGGCAACGCGGAAAAGGCTAACGAGTACTTAAGGCGCCTTGGCGAGGTCTTACACCAGGTGCAGCGGGAAATGCGCGACTATGTCCACGGTATGCGGACAAGGGAGTACGAGAACACCAGCCTGCCTGTCCTCCTGGAAAAACAAGCGAACAGTTTGAAGGAACATGGCGGCTTTAGTCCTGAAAGTGTTGTCCTGGAACTCCCGGAACACACCTTTGGCCTCAATGAAAAGGTGCAGATCTGCCAGATTGTCAAGGAAGCGTTCAATAACATCTTGATGCACTCTTCCGCCACACGGGTGTGGGTGCAGCTGCAGCCGGGGCTTGAGAACTGGGTGTTAAGCATTAGGGACAACGGTGTTGGCTTTGACACCAACCAGGTTTTGGGGACACAACAAGGCGGCTTCGGCCTGTCTATTCTCTCCGAAAGGGCCAAGGTACTTGGGGGGAAAGTGGAAATCATCTCCCAGCCAGGCAGGACGGAAATCAGAGTTGACTTTCCCCGCAACAATGGAGGTCTTAACCATGCGCATCATGATTGTCGATGACCATCCTCTGTATGTGGAGGGGCTCAAGAACCTTCTCCAAGAAGACTTTGAAATCGTCAGCGCAGTGTCCACGGGATTTGAGGCTGTGGAAGAGGCCCGTAGAACCAAACCGGATGTAATTCTGATGGACATCAACATGCCGGGCCTCGATGGCATTGCCGCCACTCGGGAGATTTTGTCCAAACAACCGGAGATCAAAATTTTGATGCTCACCAGCTTTGGGGAAACAGACACACTCTACCGTGCCATCCGGGCCGGCGCCGTGGGATATTTGCTCAAGGATCTGGAGGATACGGAAATCATCTGGGGCCTTAAGGAGCTGCAGAAGGGCAGAAACCCCTTTTCCCCAGGCCTGGAAAACCTGGTTTTGGAGGAATTTCGCCGGCAAGCTGATCACCAGCCGTCAGGCCAAGGGCTGGCCCTGTTAAACGAACGGCAAATAGAAGTACTGGACTTGGTTGCCCAGGGCCTTGAGTATGTGGAAGTGGGGAAACGCCTCTTTATCAGTGAAAGAACAGTGAAATACCATATGGCCAACATTAGGGAAATTCTCCAACTGCCAAATCAAGCCCAAATTGTTGCTTGGGCCTGGGAGCACGGGCTAGGCAAGACTGTCCCCAAGTGATATTGACCCCGAAAGCCCTCCGATTAGACTGAAAGTAGGAGGGGAGAAACGTGCGACGATGGTCTGCAGCAGTAGTGTTCTTTTCATTAGCTCTGGTGCCCTTAGTTTTGTCTGGTTGTCTTTTTGCGGGCGCAGGGGAAGTTGAATCATTGGAGCTCACGGCAAGCCAAGAAGTCCTTGCTTTTGGGGAGACAGTTCAGTTGAACGCAGTGGGAAGAACAACAACGGGCAAGACAGTGGCGGTCATTCCTGACTGGGAGCTTGTTCAAGGAACTGGCACTCTGGGAGAATCCAGTTTCCGGGCTTCTAGTTGGGGTTATGAGGGGCCGGTAGTGTTGAGGGCTAGTTACCAAGGAGTATCCGCTGAGCTAACACTTAGCATCAACGGCCTGTTGGGAGAGCCAAACCCATTCCCCAGGCCAAGTGGTCCCAACGCGGCCCTTCCCAAGGCAACGGATCCTGATCTCTATCAAATCGGCGAGCCGCTCTCGGAGTATGCGGAATACATCTTCTATTGGGTAACCTATCCTTTCGGCGATCTTCAAGCCGCCAAAGAACTCTTGAGTTACTTTGTCCGCGATGGAAACATCCAAAAACCAGAACTCATGGCCAGCGAGAAGAACCGCTATGCCAGGGTCGCGATCATGGACCGCATCTATGAGGAGGAACTGCTGCCCGAGATCCCAAGGTTGAGTCACCGAGTCCACTATGAGCTAATCGACTCGGAGGTTTTGGGCGGAGGTACCAGCTTCTCCCGGACCATCTCCTATCGCCAGGGGACAACCCTGGAACAGGTTACGGAACTTCACGCTCGACTGGTTCCCGATATGGCCAATTCACACGGTCTAGGCTGGAGCAACCTATCACGTCACTTAGCACGTCAAATCCTGAAATACACACAGGAAGCTGTGGAAGTTGAACCGGAGCAGACTGCCGTGAGCACTTGGAGTTTTGCCAGTCCTGATGATGCCCTTCATTACCTCCATACTGCCTGGGTAAGGGTTGACACCTTCTATCTCAGTGACAGCGGGGGAACTCCGCTGGAAAGATCAGGGCTCTTTTCCGATTATGGCTTCAGTTCCTGCCCGGTGGAAATTCGCGGTGAAGTAGTCTATGTAACCTGGTCTTGGTAGACGGGCGTTAAGTGCTGCGCGCAGCCTGTGCCTTTGATCTCTCGTTGGCCGCTGTGCGAACTAGTCTATAGATGGTTGCTGCAACCGGCACCCCAAACAGCATTCCCACAATGCCGCCCAAGCCGCCGCCGATGATCACTGCGGCAAAAACCCATAATCCCGGCAGGCCAATGGAAGTGCCCATCACTTTGGGGTAGATCAGATTTCCTTCCAGCTGCTGCAGCACGATGATGAAGACGATAAACAGGAGGGCTTTGGCGGGATCTGCCTGGAAAATCAGGAGTACCCCTACGGCTGCTCCCAGATAGGCTCCTAAGACGGGAATCAGCGAGGTTACACCGACGAAAATACCGATGGAGGTAGCATAGGGAAAGCCGAAGATGAGCATGCCCAGTATGCAGAGGGCACCTAGAATCACTGCCTCGGTGCACTGGCCGGTGATAAAGCTGGTGAAACTCTCGTTGGCCGCGGTAAGTACTGTATTCAGCCTAGCCGCTGTGCTTGGCTTCATAAAGGCCTTTTGAAGTTTCTTGGCCTGAGTAAGCAACCTTTCTTTGCTGGATAGGAGATAGGCGGAGAAAGCCAGGCCCACGACCAGGTCAAAGAGTCCCGACGTCAGCCCTGTGATCACGTTGAGCGATGAGGTCAAGATGCCGCTGATGCTCTGCGGGGCACTTGATCTGATGCTCTCAGTAATGCTATCCCAGCTTAAGGCGTCTTTGTCCACCCATTCACTTACGAAGGACCACTGGTCCTTATGCTCCTCGACCCATTGGCTGATCCGCTCCCAGTATTCCGGCAGTACAGCAGAGAGGGCCCTGATGGTATCCACCACCTTGGGCAGCACGAGGGTGATCACCGCTGCCAGGATCAGCAGAATCAAGACATAGGAGAGGAGCAGACAGACCGGACGCCGTGTTTTGTCGATCCAGGGCTTTTCAGCCTTGGGGAAGTAGTGCCGCTCCAGGAAACGCATGAGTATGTTCACCACGTAAGCGATGACAAAGCCTAAGATCAACGGAAGCACAATGTCGTAGACCGCCTTGGCAGCCTTTATGACCTGGTTGAAATATACGATAATCAGCACCAATCCTGCCAAGAGCAGCGCTCTTTTGACAAACTGGGTGTCTTTGGATCTGCTCTCCATAACTCTGCACTCCCATTCAGGCTGTTGTCGAATCAGGTACCAGGTGTATTCTAAACTGCGGCACTGATGTCCTCCACGGTTTGAGCTCTGGGAACGGGCCTTTTTGTTGCTGGTTAACGCTGTTGAACTTGCCGTTAGGTCTTTCGTTTGGCATAGAAACCAATTTGAGGAGGGTTTTGCATGGCGAAGAATGGGAAAGTCAAAGAAGAGAAACTTAGGGAAAAGGATTTAGAGAAGGTAACAGGAGGTGGCTCTCGGCCGCATTATCTTGGCCCATTCTGCCCGGTTTGCGGGCAGGATCTAGCCTACAAAGAGCGTACACCCGATGGTTTGTGCTTGGATTGCGATGCGGCACGGGGCTCGAAATAGCTCTAATGGGGAGAGGTCTAGCATATGAAGAATAGACTGTCTTGAGTTTTGCTGTTGCTGGCTATGTGAACCTTGACTTCTACACCATGACATCAGACGATCAGCTGACCATCAAATCATGAAATCGTCGACGGATCTGGATGCGACGTGGGTAATCTTCGGCCAACCTTCTCCCTGAACAGTCTCGCCGAAACCACACCAACTGCAGCGCTCTGGGTAAGGTTGCCGCGGCGAAGCCGAACTTGGCAGGGAAGATAGGTGCCGCGCTAGTTTCCTTTGACCTCATGTCGGTCAGAGAAACCATGCGCAAACCCATACTGCTGGACATATTGAGGGTTCTGTGCAGTATTAGAACACGCCATACAAACGCTGAGATCGAGGGCTTCATCTCCAATGCGCTGACAGGCGGAGTACTGGACAAGCGAGCAATGAAGCAGATAGAGGACCTGTGGGAGCAGGCTTGATGTTTGGGAGGTTGATGGTTCCTGGCGAGCCATCAACCAAGGTCTTGCGCTGTGCCAAGGGGTTTTCCGTGAACTGCGCGGGAAACCCCTTTTTCTATTGAGACAATTGGAACGGCGTTCGTCCGAGCTTGCAAGGGCTGGAAAATTCGGTAAAACACGCGAAAAATCAACACGATGGGAGGGAAATTCGCAGCCACGTCCAATAATTTAACTAAGTAGGTGTCAGACATCAGATCGGTATACCGGCGGACATCCATTTTTCAGCTGCATCCATTGTTTTGATCAGGCACAACATTCGAGTTTCAATCATGCCGCCTGTAGGGTGGTCTGATTTCTGGCAGAACGAACAATAAGCAAAAGGAGTGTGAGCGTTGAAGAGGATTGCGCTGCTGTTGCTCGTAGGTCTGTTGGTCGTTGGATTGCTGCCAAACCTGGTACTTGCCAAAGAGCTGACGGGAACGCTGACGATTTGGTCCTGGGGAGCTGGGCACGAAGCGGAGATGCGGGAAAAGGCCGTTGAGGTCTTTGCCAAGAAGCATCCCAACCTGGAAGTCATCCATTCCGTTATTCCCACAGCTGACCAGGTGTGGGATCAGAGGCAGGCAGCCGCGTTTGCCGCTGGCAACGCGCCCGACGTCATCCAGATGTCCCCTGACTATTACGGCCTGTTGACAGAGTACTATGAAGACCTGAGGCCGTATGTGGAAAGGGACGGAATTGATCTGAACGAAGTGATTACAGAGGGTATGCTCGATGTCTACTACCGTCCCGATGGCAAGCTAGAAGCATTGCCGCTGCTGGCCAATGTGTTTGTGTTTGCCTACAACAAGAACATGTTCGACGAGTTCGGTGTAGAGTATCCTACCCATGATTGGACCTGGCAGGACTTCGCGGAAATGGCGCCTAAGTTCGTAACCGGCTCAGGCGTAAATCGCACCTATGCCATGGTACGGCATTGGGTACTGCCCAACTTCGCGATCATCTGCCAAGGCGGTGTGCCTTATGCCGATGACTTCTCCGACATCTACATGGACAGCGAAGAAGTAAGGGCTGGTCTTGATCTGTTTAGGTACCTGATTGTGGAAGCAGGGGCCATCCCCACTCAGGCCGCAGCTCAAACCATGCCTTCGGAGCAGCTGTTCCTCACGGAGAGGGCTGCCATTTACCCCATGGGCGGCTTTGAAATCGCTTCTCTGACCGAGGAAATCGGCGATTGGTTCGAGTGGGATGCGGTGCTTCCTCCCAAGGACAGCCCCGATGGAAAGAACACCAACATCACCTACGCAACTGGCTATGCCATGTACAAAGATGCTAAGAACAAAGAAGCAGCTTGGGAGTTCTTGAAGGAAGTGTCCTTTGCCAACGATGAGATGGCACAATTCACCGCCCAGATCGGTATGCCGGCCAACAAGAAGGTTGCCAACGAAATCTATGCCAAGAAGAGCCACGGCAATGTTTCCAACGCCCTGTATCTCAAGGGGATGGAGACCTCCAGGCTGAACATTTGGGGCGGCGCCCTGGCCACCGTTGGCGACATCTGGACCGAGATGTGGGACAGCGTGAATGTTGCCGGTATGTCCGCTGCTGAAGCACAGGAGAAGTACTTCCCACTGCTGGAGAAGGCATTCTTCGAATTAGACCTCAGCAAGTAGCTAAAGCTGGGGCAGAAGGTCGAATGTGACTGATTAATGGAGAAGGGACGCTGTGGGAGGGAACACACACCTGGACAGTGTCCCTTCACCTTACCTAGGTTTCCTCCCAGATACCGACTTGACAAGGGGTGTGATGCGCGATGTTAGACGAGTTCCGGATGAGACCAAGAAGCTTCGTACCATCAACAGCTAAGGCAAGGAGGGATGCCCTCAAGTTCTATTTTTATATATCCCCTTGGTTGATCGGATTCTTGGTGCTCACACTCTATCCCATTCTGCACTCTTTCTATTTGATGTTCACCAGCAGTACGCTCACTGACCCTGGCCAGTTTGTGGGTCTGAGCAACTTGCACTACGCCCTCAAGGAAGATACGCGGTTTTTGGTGGTCTTTAAAAACACCTTGTATTACGTGGCCATGTTTGTTCCTTCCAGTCTGGTGCTTTCCTTTGTGATCGCGCTCATGCTCAGTCAAAGAGTGAAGTTTCTGGGCCTTTTCAGAACGGTTTTCTACCTTCCTTATGTTACGGCGGGGGTTGCCGTGACCATCCTCTGGGGTTGGATCTTTAACGCCGATTACGGCTTGCTCAACTATACGCTTTCTCTATTCGGCATACAAGGGCCTGATTGGCTGGGTGATCCTAATTGGGCCATGATTTCCATTGTAATCCTGTCCCTCTGGACCATTGGCAATAACATCATCATTATGCTGGCGGGAATTCAGGATATCCCGGAAACCCTCTATGAAAGCGCACAGATTGATGGCGCGAGCAAGTTCAGGTGCATTTTCACCATCACCATCCCCTTAGCCACACCCACGATCTTTTTCAACCTCGTGCTTACCACCATTGGGGCTTTTCAGCTGTTTACGCAGCCCTATGTACTGACTTCCGGCGGACCTTTGAATGCCACCCGCACCGTGGTCATGCATTTGTTCACCAATGCGTTCCAGTACGGCAGAATGGGTTACGCCGCCATGATCGCCTGGTGTCTATTCGTTGTGATTATGGTGATCACTTTGATTATCTTGGGCAGCTCCAAGAAGTGGGTGTTCTACGGCGACTAGACGGCAGACTGGTGACTTCTAGAGCTAATCTGAAAGAAAACGAGGTGCTTGGGTTTGTCAAAAGTTCTGAGAAAGATAAGGGCGAAGAGCAACCGCATCTTCATCTACCTGGTGTTGATCGCAGCTTCACTGATCTGCGTTATCCCGTTTTTGTGGATGGTGTCCACTTCTTTCAAGTCCATGCGGGAAATCTTTATGGTGCCGCCTACGCTCATTCCTAAACGGCCCATCCTGGATAATTACCCCAAGGGCTGGGGCTATTCTGATTTCTCCACCTACACGAAAAACACAGTGCTCCTGGCCGCCACTGCTACGGTTGGCACCGTGTTCTCTTCGGCTTTTGTTGGCTACGGCTTTGCCCGTTTTAAATCACGGCTTTCTGGGCTGCTCACGGTTGTTCTGCTGGGAACCATCATGCTGCCGCCCCAGGTGACCATTGTTCCCCAGTACATGCTGTTTCATAAGTTCGGGATGATCGATACCTATTGGCCCATCATCATCCCAGCGTGGCTTGGGGGCGGGGCGTTTAACATTTTCCTGTTCATTCAGTTCTTTAGGACGATTCCTAAGGAGCTGGATGAGGCTGCCGAAATCGACGGAGCCAGCTCTCTGCAGATTTTCACCAGGATCATGCTGCCCACTGTCAAGCCTGTGATCCTGGCTGTCACAGTCATGTCCTTGGTTTACCACTGGAATGACTTTTTTACGCCTCTGATCTATCTCAGCACCACGAGCAAGTACACCATTGCCGTTGGGCTGCAGTTCTTCCAAAGTGCTTACGGCAACATTCAAATCGGGCAGATGATGGCAGTGTCCCTGGTTACTCTGCTGCCGGTCTTGATAACGTTCTTCACCTTCCAGAGGTATTTCATCCAAGGCATCAAGATGTCGGGACTCAAATCCTAATCAGCAGCGATCACTTTGTGGAGGGCAAGCAATGGATAAATACCAAAACCCAATCATTAAGGGGTTTAACCCTGATCCCAGCATCTGTCGGGTTGGTGACGATTTCTATTTAGTCACCTCTACCTTTGAGTTCTTCCCAGGCGTCCCCATTTACCACAGCAGGAACTTGGTGGAGTGGGAGCTGATCAACTACTGCCTCACCGAGGACAGCCAGCTGAACTTGGAGAACTGCGGCTGTTCCAAGGGCATCTTTGCGCCAACCATCCGCTACCATGATGGAACCTTTTTCATGATTACCACAAATGTCTCCCATGGAGGCAATTTCGTTGTGCATACCAAGGACATTCGGGGGAAATGGTCGGAGCCGCACTGGATTGATCATGTGGGGATCGATCCCTCACTGCTGTTTGATGATGACGGGAAAGTGTACTATTGCGGCACCGCCTTGGACGAACGGGGAAAACAGGGGATCGCCCTGTTTGAGATCAATCCCTTCACAGGCGAGAAACTGAGCAGAACGGAGATTATCAGCTATGGAGCCGGCGGTAAGCACCCAGAAGCTCCCCATCTCTACAAGGTCAACGGCTACTATTATCTCATGATCGCAGAAGGCGGTACTGAGTACGGTCATATGGAAACCATCTTCCGCAGTCGGAGCCCCTGGGGCCCATACGAACCTTGTCCCCATAATCCCATCCTGTCCCACAAGGACTTTATGGGCTCGCCCATTCAGGCTACCGGCCATGCAGACCTGGTGGAAGACGCTGCCGGCAACTGGTGGCTGGTATGTTTGGCGATTAGACCTCTGCCCACGACACTCCTGCACAACCTAGGGCGGGAAACGTTTCTCGCTCCCGTGAGGTGGGACGAAGATGGCTGGCCGGTTGTGGGGGACCACGGCCGTATTGCCCTGGACATGGAGGCAGAACTCCCAGCCGCCTTAACTGGGCAGCCGGTTAAAGTGGATTTCACGGATGATTTTGATCACGACGTGCTCGATCTGGAATGGAACTTTGTTCGCAATCCCCGTAGGGAGAATTACAGCCTTACGGCTAAGAAAGGCTACCTCCGGCTTTCCGCCGGCGCTGAAACGCTGAACGATTACCATCCCACGTTTGTGGGCATCAGGCAGAAGGAATTCGAGCTGGAGGCCTGTACGAAGCTGTTGGTCGAGCACATGGCTGAAGGGCAGCAGGCGGGGATCTCGGCGTATTACAACATGCATTACCACTATGATCTCTATGTCACCCAAGAGGCAGGCCAGCATTATGTTGTCCTGGCCAAGAAGGTTCATGACATCTATCATATCGCGGAAAAGAGGCCCATTGACTTCTCGGGCGAGATCGAGCTGCAGATCGAGACGGGCAGAGACGATTATCTGTTTAAGTATCGCTTGGATGGGGAATGGATCACTTTAGGCACTGGTAAGACGGCCGGTTTGTGTACGGAAGGAACCATGATGATGACCTTTACAGGGGTTTACCTGGGCTTGTTCGCCAGCAGGGGCGAAGCGTATTTCGATTACTTCACTGTAAAGCAGCTTACCTAGCAGTCAACTAGGATATTGACAGGCAAAGGGGCTTCCCGGTTATCCGGGAAGCCCCTGGCGATCTTCTGCAAGGTCTACCGAGCGTAAATTGGGAGGCTGCCAACCCGTGGCTTATTTAGCCATGAATGGGTCTGCCGATCTGTTTATCGAGCCTCCACTGGGGCGGGGGTCCATCATCACCCCAATACTCGTCGAGCTGCACAATCTTACCGCCTTGGAACTTGAAAAAGGATACTGCATGGTAGGAAGAATCGCCATCAGCTGCCCACACTCGGGCAACAGTAATTACCAGATCATCGGAAACCACTTCGATCCTTTCCACATGACCGTGCCATGCTCCAGGATACTCGCAGTTGGCCATGATAAACTCGTCCACGGCAAACTGTTCATTGGTGTTGTGCCAGTTAATGATGGCATCAGGCGAGAAATAGGAGCGGAGACTGACCTCGTTCTGGGCGGCTATCTCCCTCCAAAACTCCCTGACTAAGTGTCCCTTGTCCATGTTTATTCCCCTTTTGGCGCGCTGACTCTTAATAGTCGTAGATGATCTCCACTTTCTTGGTAGATGCGGCCTTGTTCATGAGTTCTTTGAGCAGGGCTCTGGTGAACTTGTTCAATTCATGATCCTCAATTTCATCCAAGCCGATCCAGATGTATTCCTCCGCCTCTTCGTTTAGAGTCACTTGGGACGAATCCGTTCGGCAGGCGAAATCCACAAAGATAAAATGCTTCCTTTCCTGAGTCCCAGTAGTGTAGACGTTTTCTTTCAGCCCAACCAACTCCAGATCATAGATCTCCAATCCCGTTTCCTCCAGGATTTCCCGGCGCAGGGCATCTTCCATTTTCTCTCCCCACTCCACGTGGCCGCCTGGAATCACATACTCGTCGTCCCACTTATGGGACTTGAGCAGAAGCACCTTGTTCTCCTGGTTGAAGATGATTGCCCCAACAGCCAGTTCAGGATACTTCACGCCCGTCACTCCTCTGCTGCCTTTTGGCTGATCTTTCCACACGGCTGTTGGATCACCTTTTGGGCCGTCCATTTTCCCCCAAAAAAGCACCCCCTGGGGGGTGCCTTTTAGACTTGGAGCAGCTCCTTGAGCACGGCATCGTGGAAGGCTGGCCTCAAGCGGATTATGGCATCATTGGTGCGCACAGGATGCACTCTGTTGGTGAGGAGGATGACAAAGAGCTCCTTCTCTGGATCGATCCACAGGGAGGTGCCTGTAAACCCGGTGTGGCCAATGGCTGAGGGGGACAGCAGCCGGCCGCCGGATGAGTCCGGCGGATTATGCAGCATCCAGCCTAAAGTGCGCCGATCATTCAGTCCCTGGGTGTAGCACCTACTGAGCAGGCTGAGTACCTGCTTGCTGAGGACTGCGTGCCCGTTGACCCGGCCCCCATCCAGGATCATCTGGGCAAACTTGGCCAGGTCGCTGGCTGTGGAGAAGAGCCCGGCATTGGCGCTGACGCCGTTCAGCGCCTGGGCGTTTTCATCATGCACTATTCCCCTTAAGAATTGCTTCCGGCGCGGGCACCATTCTGTATAGACCACGCGGGGAAGTACTGCCTCAGGGGGATTGTATGCGGTATCCTGTAGATCCAGGGGCTTTATCACCCGCTCCAACACCAGATCCTGCAGAGGGGTGCCCGTTAATCTCTCCAGGATGCGGCCCAGGAGAATGAAGCCCAAACAGGAGTAGACCACCTGCGTGCCCGGCTCGTATTCCATGGGCTGTTTTAAGATCTCCGGGACCACCTGCTCAGGCCCGGCAGCCAGCTCGTAGATGGGAGCCCAGGCCGGCAGGCCCGAAGTGTGGCTGAGCAGCTGCGCAGCGGTGATCCTGGCTTTATCTTCCGGCACACCGTCCAAAAGCTCACCCAGTTCGGCATCTAGATCTAAAACTCCTTCCCCCAGGAGTCTCAGGGCTATGGTGGTGGCACCCAAAACCTTGGTGAGGGAGGCCAGATCGAAAATGGTGTCCGGGCTGACAGGTTCAGCCCCTGGGAAAAAGGCCACACGGCCAAAGGCCACGGGCCCGTACTGCAACCCCCTGTGGCTGACTAAAGCCACGGCAGCTGAGGCGTTGCGCTTCTGCACGAACTCTTCCACGAGTTGAAACGACTTCAGACTCAAAGATGTGTACTCCCTTCTAACCCTCACTTGCCCGGCAGGACGATTTTGCCCAAAATGGTGGGTTTTCTGGCTCCCGTTGCCAGGGGCACATTACTGCTGGCACCTTCCAGGGTGGCCAGGGCCATTAAGGCAAAGGCCATGGCCTCCTTGGCATCACTGGAGATACCGAAGTCTTCATGGACATAAACGGGGCAGTCCAGGCGTTCCCTGAGCATCTCGAGGAGGGTCTGGTTATGGCTTCCGCCTCCGCCGATGATTACCCGCTCGATGGTTCCATATGGCGCAATAAACCTGCGGTATTGGTCCGCGATGCTTTCCGCGGTGAAGGCAGTGACGGTGGCCAGCAGGTCCTGGGGAGGGAGGTCGCTCGTTTTCCACAGCTTCTCGCTGAACTCCGTGCCGAAAAGCTCCCGCCCGGTGGTTTTGGGCGGTTGAACAGCGAAGTAGGGGTGGCTCATGAGTTTGGCCAGTAAACTTGAGTTGACCCGGCCCTGCGCGGCGAGCTTCCCGCCCTGGTCATAGCTGGCGGCTCCATCTGTCATCAGCCTCACCACGGCATCGATGATCATGTTGCCCGGTCCAGTGTCAAAGGCAATCCACGGGAGGCTATCCGCATTCCCGCCTACAACCGTGACGTTACCAATGCCGCCGATGTTCTGCACAGCGGTCAGGGCAGTTGAATCACCAAACACGATCTGGTCGAAATAGGGGACTAGCGGTGCCCCTTGGCCGCCCACGGCAATATCCGCGGGGCGGAAATCCGCCACGGTGGTAATTCCCGTCCGGTTGGCGATGACGGCAGGCTCCCCGATCTGTAGGGTGGATTGTCCCGGGATGTGGTAAATGGTTTGGCCGTGGGAGCCGATGACCGCGATCTCCTCAGCTGCAAAACCCGCCTCTGCCAGGAGCTGCAGCACTGCCTCCGCGAACAGTTCACCGAGCTGGAAGTTCATGGAGCAGATCTCCGCCACGGTGGCTTCTCCCGGCTGGCAGAGCTGCAGCAGCGCTGATCTCTGCTCGGCACTATAGGGCAGGCTGAGAAAGTGCACCAGGGAGATCTCCCGGGGATCATCTCCCAGATGCACCAAGGCAGCATCTATTCCGTCCAGTGATGTACCTGACATCAATCCGATTGCGTAGCGACCCATAACTGGCATCCTTTCAACCCCAAGCCCAGCCCTCAGCTCAGCCTTTGGGGAATGGTCACAGGCAGCGTGCCCAGGGCTTGATTTTTCCCCACCAGGATCTTAGCCACTTCCTCCCAGACCATGGGCCTGCTGCCGTAGGCGGCCACATAGGTTGGAACCGCCGGAAAGGCGGCGAGCTCATAGGGGGTCCGGGCACCAACAGCTATTACCTGCCGGCCTGCCTCCAGCAGGGCCTGAACCAGCTGGGCCTGTCCTTTTTGGCGATGAGCATCGGAAGTGACCACCACAACTTGCTCAAAGCCCTGGGCCTTGGCTAAGACAGCGCTGCGTTCCTCGGGAGTCACTTCCGCTGAAACCACCACCTGTTCTAGATTACTCAGGCCCTCTCCCTGCAGAGCGGCAGCCAGCGTTCCCATATTTACCAGCGTATCCTCGGCTATGTTGGCCGCGGACTTGCTGGGCTCAACCACAAGTAGGCTCTTTCTCCCCAGGGGCAGGTGGCCTTGATCCTGAACCACCGTGATGCTGCGGCGGATACCGCTGCGCATCACCTCTAAATGCTCAGCTGATCCAATTACCCCCAGATCCGGCTGTGCTTTAGCCAGCAGGAGTTCTTTCGCCTTAACTACCCTTGCTAGGGATTCATCTATGCGCTGCTCTGGAAGCCTGCCGGATCTAACAGCGGCAGCAATGGCCTCAAAAGCCCCCCGCTGCTTGGCTTCTGTATGGCTGATCAAGACCAGATCGGCCCCGGCTTCCAGGGCCATGACTGCTGCCTCCACGGTACCGTAGGTATCGGTAATGGCGGCCATTTCCATACAATCCGTAATGATCAGCCCTTCATAGCCCAGCTCTTTCCGGAGCAGTTCCGTGAGCACCTGGTGAGAAAGGGTGGCCGGCAGCCCAGGCGTGGGTTCAATGGCTGGAAAGACCACATGCGCGGTCATAATCCCCAGCACACCGTGGGCAATGGCTTCCCGAAACGGCAGAAACTCCACTTGCTCCAGCCGCTCCCGCCCGTGGTTCACCACGGGAAGATCCAGGTGGGAATCGAGTTCAGTATCCCCATGGCCAGGGAAGTGCTTGGCCACTGCCGCCACATGTTGTTGAAAGCCGCGAATGGCCGCGGCACCTTGCTTGGCAACGCTGGCGGCGTTTTCGCCGAAGGAACGTACGCCGATCACGGGGTTGAGGGGATTGCTGTTCACATCCACCACTGGTGCAAAGGTCATGTTCACCCCCGCGGCCGCGAGCTCCAAACCTGCCACCGTGCAGATTTGCTCGGTGACGCTTTCATCCCGAACAGCCCCTAAAGCCATGGCGCTGGGAGCAACTGCGGCCCCTTCGGTGAGGCGGGCCACGGTGCCGCCTTCTTGATCGGTGGCAATGAACATGCCCAGTCCGCTTGGGGACTGTTTGGCTAAGCTCTGCAGTTCTTGGTTGAGCGCGGCTAGCTGCCGGGGGTTCTCTATATTGCGGGCAAAATGGATAATGCCGCCGAGATTGTGCTGGAGAACAAAATCCCTAATGAAAGGGGTGACCTTGACCCCGGGGAAACCGAACATGAGCAGCTGGGCCACTTTCGCTTCCACAGTCATGCTCCGCATACATTTCACCTTCTTCTTCGCTAGTGCTTGCTATCCCTTAACGCCTCCCAGGGTCAGGCCTTTTACAAAATACTGCTGGAAGGAGAGGAAGACAATAATCATCGGTACCGCTGCCACCGCGGCGCCAGCCATCAGCAATCCGTAATTGACCAGGTTCTGATCCTGCAGCATCTTGAGGCCAACGGGGAGCGTGAACCACTCTGACTTTTGAATGGCGATTAAGGGCCACAGGAAGGAGTTCCAGCTGGAGGTGAAGGTCAAAATGCCCAAGGTGGCCAGCCCTGGTTTAGCCAGGGGCACCATTACCCGCCAGTAGATGCCAAACTCGGAAGCACCATCGATGCGGGCAGCTTCAATCAGTTCGCTGGGGATGGTGAGCATGAACTGCTTGAGCAGGAAGACACCAAAGACCATGGATAACTGGGGAAGCAGAACAGCCCAGGGGGTGTTCACCACGTTCAGCTCCCGCACCACCATGAACATGGGTACCAAGAGTACTTGGCCCGGGATGGTCATGGTGCCCACCATCACCCAGAAGAGGAAGTCCCGTCCGGGGAATTCCTTTTTCGCAAAGCTGAAGGCGGCCATGGAGTCCAGGAGCAAAATACCGGCGGTGGCCGAGATGGAAATGAGCAGGCTGTTGAGGAACCAGCGGTTCATCTGGGTTTTCCTAAACAGCAGCCGGTAGCTTTCCAAGGCGCCATCCACAAGCGCTGTGGCTGCCTCCTTTTCCCCAGCCAGGCGCAGCGGCAGATAGCGGCTGATCACCGAAGGGATGAGCTTGGGCGGCATAATGGCCACTTCATCGGGCTGTTGGATGGAGGTTGTGAACACCCAATAGAGGGGGATCAAAGAGATTATGGCCCAAACGATCAGCACTAGATAGATGATGGCGATGCCCACGTTAGACGCTCTGAGTCTCTTCATTATCTCCACCTACCCTTTGTACTCCACATCACTGGAGACCAGCTTAGATTGGATTAGCGCCAGGATGATTACCGCGGCGAAGAGGAGCATGGACATGGCTCCAGCGTAACCAAACTGGAAGTCCCTAAAGGCCACGTTGTAGATCCGGTGCACGATGGTGGTCGTGGCATAGCCGGGCCCGCCCTGTGTCATCATCATCACCCGGTCAAATACCTGGAAAGAACCGATGGTGGACACGATGAGCAGGTACAAAGTAGTGGGTCTTACCAAGGGAACGGTGATCTTCCACCACTGCATAAAGCGATTGGCCCCATCAATGCGGGCCGCTTCGTAGAGGCTGTCAGGGATGGAGCCCATGGCCGCCAGGTAAAGGATGATGCCGGTGCCAGGCGGAGTGAGGACTGCCATGAGGATTACGGACTTCAAGGCCCAGGCAGAACTGTGCAGCCAGTTGATGGGTTCAACGCCCAAAAGGCCCAAAAAGTAGTTGGCCAAGCCGAAGCGGGTTTGGAAGATCCAGCGCCACACCATGGCAATGACCACGCTGGAAGCCACAGTGGGCAGGTAAAAACTGGCCCGGAAAAAGGTCTGTGCGCCTGCCCGCAGAGGATGGATCAAAGAGGCCAAAACCAAGGCAATGATTACGGAGGCCGGCGTGACCACCACTGCATAGCGCAGGGTGTTGGAAACCGCTTGCCAGAACAAGTCGTCCTGGAAGGCATCTATGAAGTTGCGCAGCCCCACCCATTCCGTTCCAAAAATGCGGTATTCCTGGAAAGAAACGAAGAGGGACCAGACGATGGGCACCAAGACAAAGACGGTAAAAAGGATGAACTTCGGGAGGATAAACAGATAGCCGGAACGGGCTTTCCAGATTCGCTTGAACATGGGCAACCTCCTGACTGTCAGAGGAGGGGGCGTGCTGCACGCCCCCTTATCCTTTAGCTACTAGCGCAGCAGGCGTTCAATTTGCGCAGCTGCGTCATTCATACCCTGCTCCACGGTTTTCTCGCCGGCAAAGATCAGCTGCAGCTCAGCCTGGATGCGATCATCGATCTGTGCCCAGTTGGGATGCTCCGGAAGGGGTACAGCGAACTCCACCATCTGGGCGGCCCGGGCCATGTGCGGTTGATCCGCAAAGGGATCCATGGCTTCCGCAGACTTCCTGGCGGGGAAGGTGCCGTAGTTGGTGGCAAAGGTGTACTGCTCCTCTGTGGTGGAGAGGAACTTCACCAGTTCCACAACCACATCCATCTTGGCGCGGTCTCTCTGATGCATAATTACCCAGCCGCCTGCTCCACCGATGCTCACTGGACGGCCCAGCTCACCAATGGGGTACTCGGCGATCATTATGTTGGGCATGTGGTTTACGCCCTCACCGGTGACCGTGGCAATGGCCCAGGTGTTCCAGGGCTGAATGGCCACAAAGCGCTCGCCTTCACGGGCCAGAGCCCTAAAGGTTCCGCCCACATCGGAACTGCCCATTTCGATGGGTGCTGCGCCGTGCACAAACTTCAGGTCAACCAGCTTTTGAATGGCGCTGATGGCTTCCGGCGTGTTAAAGCCGAATTTGTTATCCACCAGCGGCTGGGCGCCATCCATGTAGAAGAAGGGCCAAGCTTCGTAGTAGCCGGGGAGAATGTAGGTGGAGAAGCCATATTTGTCGATCACGCCGTCGCCATCACTGTCGAAGGTGAGGGCTTTGGCCTTTTCCACAAACTCGTCCCAAGTCCAGCGTCCGTTCTCCGGAGGTTCAACGCCTGCCTCCTCAAAGTGATCCAGGTTGAGGATCATGACGTGGACGGTCATGGACATGGGTATGCCGTACAATTTGCCTTTGTAAGTGTAGGCCTCCAAGGCGCCGGGGAAGAAGTCTTCCAGTTCCTCCGGGGTCATGTAGTCATCCAGAGCTTCCACAACGCCCTGCTCCAGATGGCTGCGGTTGATGGCGCCGCTGATGTCCACGGGGACAACGTCCGGCCAGGCCCGACCAGCAATGGCCACGCTGAGCTTTTCACCCAGTTCAGCCCAGGGAGTTTCCACCAACTCAATTTTCACGCCGGGATGGCTGGCTTCGAACTCGGCGATTTTGCCCTTGATCCAATGGAACTTGTCATCTTCTTCGTTACCCCATCTGGGGCAGTCCCAGAGGGTAATCGTCCCTGTCCAGTTGGCAAAAGCGGAAGCGCTCACCGCCAGGACTAGTACCAGAACCAGGAAAATATTCAGTTTTCTAGTCACCCTGCCTACCTCCTCGAATTTAAGTACGCACTCACAGGACGCTCTATGCCGGTTTTTCGCCGTTGAACCTGGCCCTCCCCAAAACCAGTTAAGGGGGAGCAGCGCTGAACAGATCCACAGGCGTCTACCAGCTCCCTGCTAACCATGTTCTGACCCGAATCTGCTCAGCCCCCTTTCGTCGTGGTTAATTTTCTATGCTGGGAAGTAATCTCCTGCCGAAGAATAAAGAAATATTTTCACGAAAGGGGTTAAGTGGGGCACAAAGTTAGAAAAAAATTTTGTTCGGTAAGAGGTGTATGCCCATTCGTGGGGAATTGATTAATCAGGAATTCTTACTCAAGGTTAGAGACGGGGGAGATGAGCGTGCTGGAGTATCGCTGCTATAAGCCCGGTGATGAAAGGGAGATCGTCAAGCTCTGGAACGAAGCCCTGCCTTTGGACCCCATCACTCTGGAGCGGTTCATGAATCTAGTCCTCTTGGATGGTAACTTCGACCCCGAGGGCTTGCGCTTGGCCTTTGCCCAGGGGCAGCTGGTGGGCTGCTGCTACGCAGTGCGCCGTTTGCTGCCCATGGTGGGAACCGATTTGGAACCAGAAAACGGCTGGATTCCCTTTTTCTTTGTGCGCGCCGAGTTCCGCAGGCAGGGGATTGGGCGCAGCCTCATGGAACAGGCACTGGCGTTTCTCAAGGACCAGGGCCGCAGAAATGTGTTCTTTGCCTCCTACGCACCGAATTACATTTTGCCGGGCCTAGACGCCCAGGCCTATGCTGCAGGCTGGGAGTTCCTGCAGAAGCTGGGTTTCGCCAGGTTGTATACGGCCGCGGCCATGGATCTGAGCTTGGTAGGCTATGCCCTGCCGGGGGAAGTGCGCGCCCTGATCAAGCAGCGCGAGGCAGAAGGCTATACCTTTAAGACCGCCGCCAGTTCCGATTTGGTGGAGTTGATCAGGTTTGCCAACGAGAAGTTCAACCCAGACTGGGGACGCGCCATCCGGGAGGGGATTCTGCAGGGGCTGCCCTTAAGTAGAATCTTCGTAGCCCGCCACCGCAATAGGCTCGTAGGCTTTTGCCTGCATGGCGGTTATGAAGGGATTCCGGAACGCTTTGGCCCCTTTGGCGTGGACGAGGAGCAGAGGGGTAAGGGTTTAGGCAAGATCCTGCTGCACCTCTGCCTGAGCTCCATGCGGGCTGAAGGCCTGCATGGAGCGTGGTTTTTGTGGACAGGCGAAACCAGCCCGGCAGGCCATCTCTACCGCAGCGTGGGTTTTGAAGTCAGCCGCCGTTTTTATGTTTGTAAAAAGGAGCTCGTTGAGGAGGGAAAATCATGACAGCCAAACACAAAATCATGGTTGTTGGAGCCCACGCCGGCGATGCAGAAATCATGGCCGGAGCGGTAGTTGCCAAGTACACAAGTCAGGGTCACGAGGCTGTGTTGGTACACCTGACTCCAGGCGAGAAAGGGCATAAGACCTTGACCCCGGAGGAGTATGCACAGCAAAAGATGGAAGAAGGGCACCGGGCTGCTGCGGCCTTGGGGGCCAAGGCCATTTTCCTACCTTACAAAGATGCGGAACTGCCGGTGAACGAGGAAGTGAAGTACGCCCTGGCCGATATTATCCGCGCCGAAAAGCCGAACATCATGATCACCCACTGGAAGGGCAGCATCCACAAGGATCATGAAGCCACTTATTACATAGTCCAAGATGCCATCTTCTATGCCGCCCTGCCTTCCATCAAGAGGGAGCTGCCCGCCCATGGCTGTTACAACCAGTTCTTCGCGGAAAACTGGGAAGATCCCTATGAATTTGAAGTGGACACCTATGTGGACATTACCGACAGTTACGACCAGTGGCTAAAGGCTGCTCTGGAATACGAGCTGTTCAGCGGTTCCATTTCCAGCTTCCGCTACATGGACTATTACAAGGCCCTGGCCGTGATGCGCGGCTGCTTGGCGGGGACGAAATATGCGGTGGGGTTGATGCGTCCCAAGGGCGCCAAAGTCCACCGGGGAAGTACTTTACCAGTTAGGGTCCTCTAACTTAGGTGGACATTACAATTGTGAAGGCGGTCATGCCATGGAATCCAAACCGGAGTTGAGAAACCTGACAACGGAGGAGCGCAATCAGGCGAGCCTCCATATCGACACTTTTTCCACAACCGAGATCGTGAGTTTCATCACCCAGGAGGATCAGCAGGTCATCGATGCGGTGCGGCGGGAAATCCCCCGCATCGTGGAGGCGGCAGATCGGCTGACCGAAGTGTTTAAGCGGGGAGGCAGGATCCTGTACATGGGTGCAGGGACCAGCGGGCGCTTAGGGGTCCTGGATGCTGCGGAACTCCTGCCCACCTTTGGGGTGGGGGAGGACCGTGTGAAGGCCCTGATTGCCGGGGGCCAGCGGGCCATGTTTGTCCCTGTGGAGCAGGCTGAAGATGATTACCGGGGCGGTTTAGAAGACTTCCTGGCCGAAAACCCCACGGCCAACGATGCCTTGGTGGGCATCACCGCCAGCGGACGCACCCCCTATGTGCTGGCGCCCATGCAGCGGGCAAAGGAAATGGGGTTAGTCACCATTGGCCTGACCTGTAACGGAGATTCGGAGCTGTCTAGAATCGCGGATATCACCATTGCTCCCGTGGTGGGGCCGGAGGTAGTGACCGGTTCCACGCGCATGAAGGCGGGAACCGCTCAAAAGATTGTGCTCAATACTCTGAGCACCACCGTAATGATCAAAATTGGCAAGGTGTATCAAAATCTGATGGTTGATATGATCCCCACCAACGCCAAACTCATGGTGAGGGCGGAGCGCATTGTCCAAGAAGTGACTGCTGCCCCCCTGGAGCAGGTCCGGCAGGTGCTGGAGGCGTCCAATTACAACATAAAGGCGGCCATTGTCATGCTGGAGGCGGGCTGCACCCTGCAGGCTGCCCAAGATCTTTTGACCAGGGCCGAGGGTGTAGTGGGCCGAGCTCTGCAGCTGGTAGCTGGCGAAGGAAGGTCCGTGAGCAGTGGTTAGACAAGGAATTGAGGCTTTCTTGGCCAATCTGGATCATTATGTTGGGAGGATGCGCATTGGCCTGGTTGCCAACCCCAGTGCCGTAGACTCCAGGCTGAGATCCACCTTGGATCTGCTCACTGCAACGGGTAGGGTGAGCGCCCTCTTCGGTTTGGAGCACGGCCTGCGGGGCCATGTGCAGGCAGGGGAAAGGGTGGAGGCAAGTGTTGATCTCCGTACAGGGCTGCCTGTGTACAGCCTCTATGGGGACACTCTTAAGCCTGCACCGGAGATGCTGGCGGATGTGGACTGCTTGGTTTTTGATCTGCAGGATGTGGGCTGCAGGTACTACACCTACCTGTATTCTTTGCTCTATCTTTTGGAAGCGGCCGCTGAGGCGGCTTTGCCCATCTTTGTCCTTGATCGCCCTAATCCCTTAGGTGGAGAGGTTGTGAGCGGCGGCATCCTAGAGGCAGACCTGCAGTCCTTTGTTGGTTATCCCATCCCCGTCCGCTATGGTCTTACAATTGGCGAACTGGCCCTGTTTTTTAACGCGACCCGGAGGATCGGCGCCGACCTTACTGTGGTCAAAATGCAGGGGTGGCAGAGGCATCTTCTGTGGAGGGATACCAGTTTGAGCTGGGTCCCGCCTTCGCCCAACATGCCCACCACCAGCACGGCGCTGGTGTATCCCGGCACCTGTTTGTTGGAAGGTACTAATCTCTCGGAAGGCCGGGGTACGTGCAATCCCTTCGAAGTGCTGGGGGCACCCTGGATTGACCCCCATGCTTTGGCGGAAGAACTCAATGGGCTGAACCTGGAGGGAGTGATCTTCCGCCCCACCTATTTCACCCCCATGTTCAGTAAATACCAGGGACAGGTGTGTGGCGGGGTCCAGCTCCATGTGCTGGATGATAGGAGTTTCTCCCCCATCTCGGCAGCGTTCCATCTGCTCATGGTGATAGCCAGCGAGTACCAGGAATTTCAGTTCCTGGAACCCAAGGGGGGCAGGTACTTCTTTGATCTTTTGGCAGGGACCAGGCGCCTAAGGGAGCTGCTCGAGCAGGGAGACAAGCCTGGCCTTTTCCAGCTTCTGCAGGAATGGGATGGGCAAGCACGGAACTTCGCGGAGCTGAGACGTGAGTTCTTCCTTTATTAATCCACGATTGGAGTGTTTGACTTGAGCCAGATTGCCAACACCATCTCGCATCTGCGCAGTGCCTATTCCGCTTTTCGGCCAGCGGAGCGCAAGGTAGCGGATGTCATCTTAGAAAACCCCGAGCAAGTTGTGCACTTGACCATCACTGAACTGGCCTGGCAGGCGGGGGTAAGCGATGCCACGGTGGTGAAGTTTTGCAAGCGCTTGGGTTACAAAGGGTTTCAGGAGTTCAAGATCCTCCTGGCCCAGGATGTGGCCATGAAAAAGCCGCCCATTTACGGCGCGGTGGAACCGGATGATGATGTGGAAACCATCCGGGAGAAGATCTTCCAGGCCAACATAACGGCTCTGCAGGACACCAGGCGGGTTTTGGACAAAAACGCGCTGGAAGCCACGGTGCAGGTTATGAGCAGCGCCGGTGAAATCCAATTTTACGGGATCGGTGCTTCGGGGATCGTGGCCATGGATGCGGAGCAGAAGTTTTCCAGAATCGGCCTTAAGGCCAATGCTTTTGTGGATTCGCACATGCAGATCACCCGTGCCGCCCTGCTCAAGCCTGGAGATGTGGCGGTGGGCATCTCTTATTCCGGCGAGACCTATGAAATAGTGGAAGCGCTGCAGACGGCCCGGGCTGCCGGGGCAACAACCATCGCCATCACCAACTTTTCCGTTTCCCCCGTGGCTGGTGCAGCTGATCAGGTGCTTTTGACCGCCTCACAGGAAAACATCCTGCGCGGCGGGGCCATTTCTTCCCGCATAGCGCAGTTGAGTATAATTGATACGCTGTTTATAGCCGTGGCTTTAGTTGACTTTGGTAAGTCCATGCATGCCATTGAAAGGACCAAAGAGGCGCTTTCCCAGCGTAAACTGGCCAATGCGAGGGGTTAACCTATGTACATCTTGGGCATAGACTGCGGAGGCTCGTCCACGGAGGCCTTGCTCACGACCCAGGAGGGGCGTGTGCTCGGGTACGGTCAGGGCGGGCCAGCCAACTACACAGTCAACGGTACTTCCGGGGTGGTGCAATCGGTGCTGACGGCTGTGCGCGGCAGCCTGGAACAGAGCGGGCTGCAGCTGGAGAATCTGCACCAACGGGGTGTTGTCTTGGCGCTGGGGGTATCTGGCGCGGGCCGCTCAGCGGAACAGGTGCAGATCAGGCGCGCTCTGGAGAGTGAAGGGTTTGTCCAGGTAGTGGTGGCCCACGATGCGGTCATTGCCCTGCTCGGTGCCTTGAGCGGCGCAGATGGGGTGGTGGTCATTGCCGGCACAGGTTCCGTGGCCTATGGTGTAAACGGTGAGCGGAGCCACCGCGTCGGCGGCTGGGGTTACCTTTTGGGCGATGAGGGTGGGGCTGTGTGGATTGCCCTTAAGGCCCTGCAGCAGGTGATGTGGGGCTATGATGGCCGTTTGACTGAGGACGAGACACTCCTCCAAGCCGCCAAGGTATACTTCGGCATCAGCGAGCCCATGGAGCTGATCCCCCTCATTTACAAAACACCACTGGATCGCGGTCTGATCGCGGGGTTTAGTACAGTTATCGGGAAACTGGCCCAGGAAGGCCACGCAGCAGCGCAGGAGATTCTGGTTGATGCCGGCCGCCAGCTGGGACGGTTAGCCGTGGCAGCCCTCCAGGAACTGGGCTTAGCCGAGGCTAAGGGCCGGGTGGGGGCTTGCGGGGGCGTGTTTTCCGCTGGCCAATGGGTTCTGGAGCCGATGGCAGAGGAGATACGGCGCGCTGCTCCGGATCAGACGCTCACCCTGGCAGACTTCAAGCCCGCGGCGGGTGCCGTGTTTTTGGCCGCCAGGCACCTCGGCTTGGACCTTCCCAGCGTGGCTGCGGGACTAGGGGAGAGCTTGTACTAGAAGGGTAAAATGTTTGTAAATTCCATTGACTGGCAGGGATCCAGGCAGTAAACGGAAAAAACGTAGCCACTCCATTATCGAAGGGGAGGCGCAGCGCATGGTCCACAAAAGCCTGTCGGTCGTATTTGTTGTTTTGGTCGTGCTTTCGTCGGCTGGGGTTGGCTCGGCTCAGGAGCTCTGGAAGTTTAACGACTTCTCTGCTGCCTATGAGAGGTTTCTCTATGAAGTGGTCAGCTGGGAAGGGGTATGGGATCAAGGACTGGCTGACGAAGTGATTTCCGAGATCGCCTTCTATGAACACTGGGAACTGGGGGTAAGCCAGCGGGGGATGGAAGTATCCATGGGTTACAGATACTGGCTGCCGCTGGAGGAGGCGGACACCACCCTGACCTTCATGGGCGCGGCATTGAGTTCGCTTCCCATAAGGAAAGAGGCCGAAGGCCTGGCGGAATATATGCTTCTTGGCCTTTCAGCCTCCGATCTGGAGCTGGAAGTGGGCAACACCATACAGCTGTTTGATGGGTCTAGAGTTCGCGTTGTGGAAGAAGAGACTGTGGCCGGCATTCAAGGGTACCTTCTTCGCAAGTCCATTAGCGATACCGATGAAGCGGGAAACAAGGTTGACGTTGTCACTTCTGAATGGGTGATCGCTCCTGACATTGCCTGGCCCCTGGCCGTGAGGCTGTATCAAGACGGTGAACTCTTCTTCCAGAAGACCCTGGTGGAGTACGAAGTCTATAAATAGGGCAGCGTCGCGTTTAACTCTCTAAACAAGCGGCACCCCGCGTTCAACAAAAGAACACGGGGTGCCTTTTTCATTGCTTTGAACGCTGATTCAGTGTTAATCGTCCCAGTCGTCGTCCCAATCCCGGTTCCAGATGGCCTCCCAATCAATATCAATGTCGTCCCAATCTTCCCAATCCGGGAGCTCGGTCACCGTCATCTCTATGAAGATCTCGGTAGTCTTGTAGTCTATCTTCTCTAGCGAATCATAGCCCAGATCTGTAAGGTGGAGAGAAAAGCTGAGCAGCTCATAGTCGTCGTTTACCATCTCCCAGTAAAACGACATTGCAGAAAGCCACTTGCCCTCCTCCCACTGGGGCCTCTGGGCAAAAGCCTGGCGAATCCACTTGCCGTCTTGAATCAAGGTATCGAATTCATACTGATCCTGGAAGATGCGGGTAGTTTCCCAGAACCCCAGGTCATACCATGGCCCCAGGGATTCTCCTGGCTCCAGTGAGTATGGATCTGTGTCCGGCCAGCCCAGCGCGGGCTGGAAAAACTCTAAATAGAAGTGGGCTGCGTCATCGACGTAGGTGTTTTCAATTCTGTAAGCACGCACATCATGGAAAATCACATCGTCCGATAAGTAACCCAGATAATCCCAGTGGAGCTGTTCACGCTCTGGATCGCGCACGGCACCTGGGTAGATCGGTATATCCGACAGACGCTTGGGCATGTTTGCTGCCAAGGCCGGCGCAGTCACCAACAACAGCAAGAGCAGCGCGTAGAAAATCCGGCCCACTCTCATGGGGACTCCTCCCTTGTTTTGAAATACTCAAAAACGCCGCGTTGGAATAGTTCGCACGCTCTCTGGCATGTCCTGCCTTTTAATGGAAATAAATGCAAAAAGTGTGCCGCTGGTTCGGCAACGCAAGTGTTTGACATTTTCTTCACAAATTTGGTCAAAGATGGCCGAATTTCTCAGGTTTCCCAAGCTAGTCTGCTGTTAAACCAAAGTGGACATGTTGTAATGCACGAATATCGTAGTGAAATGTTGACAGCCAGCCGGGAGAGGAGTATGATTAATAAATAATAATGGGCGCGTAATTGGTTCAATATGATGTTGGCATCACATACTGGAGGTCCTAAGAATGAGCAGTTCCACACTGGCGAAAATACGGGATAGTGCCCTTGATCCAGGTGCAGACGCTTTGGATCAGGATGTCCTCTTAGGGATAAGGGACCTGCACACCTACTTCTCCACCGATGAAGGTCTGGTCAAGGCCGTCAATGGTGTCTCTTTTAATATACGACAGGAATCAGTCTTTGGTGTCGTTGGCGAAAGCGGATGCGGAAAAAGTATTACAGCCATGTCCGTTTTGCAGCTCCTGCCTAAACCGCACGGGCGGATCCATTCGGGGAACATTTTTTTCCGCCGCGGAGATGGCAGCGTAGTTGATCTGGCTCAGCAAGATCCCACCGGTTCCTTAATGCGCAGTATCCGCGGCAATGAGATCGCCATGATCTTCCAGGAGCCCATGACGTCCTTAAACCCCGTGTACACCGTGGGCCAGCAGATTGTGGAGGCAATTACGCTGCACCAGAAAGTAACTGAGAAGCAGGCCTGGGAAATGGCTGAAGATATGCTGGCTAAGGTGGGTATTCCCATACCGGGACAGCGTGTGCGGGAGTATCCTTACCAGATGAGCGGCGGCATGCGCCAAAGGGTTATGATCGCCATGGCCCTCTCCTGCAATCCAACGCTGCTCATTGCCGACGAGCCCACCACGGCCCTGGATGTGACCATCCAAGCCCAGATTCTGGAACTAATGCGGCGCCTTCAAGAGGAATATAAGATGTCCATAATGATGATCACCCATAACCTCGGTGTAGTGAGCCGGATGTGTGATGAGGTGGTCGTCATGTACTTGGGGAAAATCGTTGAGCATGCCGATGTGCGTACCCTCTTTCACAATCCTGCCCATCCCTACACGCAGGGATTGCTCAATTCCATTCCCAAGCTGGGCGGACGCCGCAGCAGGCTCGAACCCATTAAGGGGGTCGTGCCCGATCCTCGGGCCATCCCCGAAGGCTGCAGCTTTAGGGAACGCTGCCCAGTAGCCATGGACATCTGTGCTCAGGAGCCGCCGGTTATTGACCTTGACAACAAACACTCGGTCCGGTGCTGGCGTTTTGCTTCACAAAGTATGGCGGAAAGGGATGCGCAGTGATGACCACTCCAAACAGAGAGGAAATCTTACTAGACGTTCAAGGCTTGCAGAAGTACTTTCCCATTACCAAGGGCATATTCCGCCGCACGGTGGGCCATGTGAAGGCCGTGGAGAATGTGAGTTTTCAGGTCCATAAGGGCGAGACACTGGGAGTAGTTGGTGAAAGTGGCTGCGGCAAGACCACAATGGGTCTCTGCATTATGCATCTAATTCAGCCAACGCAGGGCACTATCCGCCTGAACACAGACGATGGCTGGGTAGAGGTCAACGCCCGGAGCATTAGGGGCTTGCGCGATAAGATGCAGATCGTCTTTCAGGATCCTTTCTCTTCACTCAATCCGCGGATGCGTATCCGCGACATTGTTGCCGAACCGCTTCAGGCCCACGGTATGAAAAGCCGCCGTGAGCGTTATGAGCGAGTAGAGGCTTTGCTCCAAGCGGTGGGTCTTGGATCCCACCACATGAACCGCTTCCCCCACGAGTTTAGTGGCGGACAGAGGCAGAGGATTGGTATTGCCCGGGCTCTATCATTGAATCCCTCGCTTGTGGTTTGCGATGAGCCGGTATCGGCGTTGGACGTGTCGGTACAGGCGCAGGTTCTCAATCTCCTGGCTGATTTGCAGGAGGAGTTTGGGCTGACCTATCTGTTCATTGCCCATGACTTGTCGGTGGTCCAGCACATCAGCGACCGCGTGGCCGTGATGTACCTGGGGCGCATTGTGGAGATGGGGGATGTTGACAGCTTGTTTTCCCGGCCGAAACATCCGTACACGGAAGCGCTGCTGTCGGCCATTCCCGACCCTGATCCCGATGTGGTGGGAGAACAGATCATCCTGCAGGGGGATGTGCCCAGTCCAGCGAACCCGCCGGCGGGCTGTCACTTCCATCCCCGCTGCCGCTATGCCCAGGAACGCTGCCGCCGGGAGAACCCAGAGCTTGTAGATGTTGATGGCCAAGGGCACTTAGCGGCCTGCCACTACGCCCAAGAACTAAGTTTGACCGGCGTCTACAAGGGAGAAACTGCGTAAGCAAAACGCTGAGCGGAACCCTGTGGGCTGGTTGAATTTAGCCATAGCCGTCTGGCGAGAAAAAAAGAAAGGGAGGAAAAGAGTTGAAAGCGAAGGTCTGTAGTCTGATTGTCCTGTTGTTGACGCTCGGTTTGTCGGTTTCTGCTTTTGCATTCGATCCGGAGACCTTTGTCTATGTCGGCGGGGCGGGAGGTCCCCAAACCCTCGATCCGGCGGCGGCCTATGACACGGCAAGTGGTGAGATCATCCACCATGTCTATGACAACCTCTTCACCTACATCGATGGGGATCTGGACAAGATGGGCCCCATGCTGGCCACTGAGGTACCGACGGTAGAAAACGGCCTCATGTCGGAGGATGGACGTACCATTAGGGTGCCCATCCGTCAGGGTGTCAAATTCCACGATGGTTCAGTGCTCACTGCCGAAGACGTGAAGTACACCTTCATACGGGGCATGTTAGCGGATCCCGCAGGCGGCCCCATGTGGATGTTCTTCGAACCACTGCTCGGCGTGCAGACCATGGCTGATGTGATCGCCATGGCCGGCGGCCCCAGCGACTTCGCTGATATCAACGAAGTTGATCCTGAGATTTTGCGGAAGGCTTATGACCTAGTAGATGCAACCATTGAAGTGGACGGTAACGACGTCATCTTCAAGCTAGTCGATCCCTATCCGCCGTTCCTCAACATCCTCGCCAAGGGTGGCTCCTGGGCATCTATTCTGAACAAGGACTGGATGATCGCAAACGGTGCTTGGGATGGTAATCCCGACACCTGGGCGAAATGGTATGATCAGGCCCTTGAAGAGATGACCCTCTATGACAAGGCTAACGGAACCGGCCCCTTCAAGCTGGATGCCTGGGATAAGAGTGGTGCTCAGGTTTTGCTCAGCCGCTTCGATGATTACTGGCAGGGCCCAGCTGCTCTTAAGAGCGCTGTTATCAAGAACATCCCTGAGTTTTCCACCCGCTTGCTGATGCTCCGTGCTGGCGATGCAGATGCCATTTATGTAGGCCAGCAGGATCTGCCTCAAGTGAAGGCCATTCCCAATGTGACCGTTGTTGAGGGTCTGCCTCAGATAACCAACACGGTACTCTTCTTCAGCTTCACCATTCCCATCGAGGGCAACGAAGACCTGGTGGGCAGCGGGAAACTTGATGGAAACGGTATCCCCAGTGATTTCTTCGCCGATGTCAATGTGCGTAAAGCTTTTGCCTACTCCTTCGACTTCGATGCTTACTTGAACGAAGTAGCCCTCGGCGCCGGTCAGATTCCCAAGGGTCCCTTCCCGCAGAGCTTGCCGTATGTAAACCAGGATCAAGAGTACTACTACAACGATCTGGAAAAGGCCACCGAGTATTTCAAGAAGGCCTTTGACGGGGAAGTTTGGGAGAAGGGCTTCAAAGTAGGTATTGTTTACAACACGGGTAACGATGCTCGCAAGACCGCCTTGGAGATTCTCGAGTACAACATCGAGAGAATCAATCCCAAGTTCCAGGTTGACGTTATCGGCCTAGAATGGGCCACGGTGCTGGATAGGCTCCGCTCCGCTTCGCTTCCCATCTTTGTCATGGGCTGGCTCGCGGACTTCCCAGACACGCATAACTTCGCTGTTCCGTTCATGCACTCTGCTGGAACATTCGCAGGCTACTGTGGTCAGGGCTTGATTGACCTTGCCAAGGAGAAGTTCGACGGTTTGATCGCGGCTGGTATCAAGGCCACCGACCCGGCGGAGCGCGAGAAGATCTACTTTGAGCTGCAGAAAATGTATGTGGATCTGGCGATTGGTATGCCGTTCATGGAGGCAACCACACACAGGGTCATGCGCGATTGGGTGCAGGGCTTCCAGTACTGCCCGGCTTACAGCGCCCAGTATGATCTCTACAACATTTCCAAAGTCCAGTAGTCCCAGCAGTTCGCTGAAAAAGAGTAGGATTGCCTTCGGGCAGTCCTACTCCCGTTATCTTTTAGGTAAGGGGTAAGCGTATGTTAACCTACATTGCCAGGCGGTTACTGTTTCTACCAGTTGTCCTCATTGGGGTCACACTCATGATCTTTGTTGCCATGTCTTTTTTGTCGCCTTACCAACTGGTCAGTACCTATATTAAAAGTCCGGAAGAGTTAAAGAACCAGAGCCTTGACGATTTGGTCCGCAAGTACGGGCTGGACCAACCCGTGCACGTGCGTTATCTCAACTGGATAAAGAACCTGCTCAAAGGGGATTTGGGCTACTCGGTATCAGCCAACATGCACGTGACCGAAGCCATCGCCAAGCGTTTTCCTGCCACGGTTGAACTGGCCCTCTTTGCCATTATTCCCGTGATCTTGGGCGGGATCTGGCTTGGCACCATATCTGCCAAGCACTACAACAAGCCCCTTGATCATTTGAGCCGGGTGTTTGCCATTGTGGGCTGGTCTTTACCAGACTTTGTTTTTGGACTCATAATGCTGATGATTTTCTATGGCGTTCTGGGTTGGTTTCCTCCAGGGCGGCTCTCCATGTGGGCCGATACCATTGTGCTGACCGGTGATTTTGTTCGCTACACGGGCATGAACACTGTGGATGCACTGCTCAACCGGCGGCTCGACATCTTCTGGGATGCGGTTCGCCATATGATCGCTCCAGTTCTGACCCTGTCCTACCTGTGGTGGGCGTATCTGCTCCGCATTACCAGGTCGAGTATGCTGGAAGTGATGAACAAGGATTATGTACGTACTGCTCGGGCCAAGGGCCTGACGGAGAAAGTGGTGATGAACCGGCACGTGCGCCGCAACGCCCTGATCCCCGTGGCTACCGTTTCCGGCTCCATGGTGTTGGGCCTCTTGGGCGGCGTGGTCATTGTGGAAACCGTTTTCGACTACAAGGGGATCGGCCTGCTCACCGCCACAGGTGCTCAGCAGCTCGACTATACCCTGGTGTTGGGCACCACTCTGTTTTACGGATTGCTGCTGGTGCTAGTCAATTTGGTTGTGGACGTTCTCTATGCGGTAATTGACCCCAGGGTGAGATTGGAGTGATCATGCTGTGGTAATGAAGAAGCTTCTACGCAATCCGCTCTCCATGATTGGACTGTTGATCCTGCTGGGCTTTATCCTCGTGGCAGTGTTTGCTCCATGGATTGCGCCCACGCCAGAGGACTATATTAACGAGCCGTATCGAGTACCTCGTTACGGCTGGGGGAG
>Ga0209537_1000673_pt1 | contig 41602 bp, 35 predicted proteins | sample BioPla4DNA1_FD_187698 | JGI IMG/M metagenome (GOLD analysis project Ga0209537, IMG submission 187698) | Biogas fermentation microbial communities from Germany - Plant 4 DNA1 (SPAdes) (version 2) | ecosystem: Engineered > Bioreactor > Anaerobic > Digestate | place: Bielefeld, North...
CGGACAGTTGCCCGTGCTTGGAAGATTGAGGATCTCAGAAAAAAGATTATCTTTACCCTTTTGATGTTGCTCGTGTTCCGGCTGGGTTCCAACATTCCCGTTCCCGGAATCGACCGGGCAATACTGAAGGAAGTCTTTTCGGGAGAACTGGGACTGTTAAGTCTGTTTGACCTGTTTTCGGGAGGAGCTTTCAGCAACTTCACCATCTTTGCCCTGAGCATCACCCCGTATATCACAGCGTCCATTATCCTTCAACTCCTGACTATCGCCATCCCCAAACTGGAAGCTTTGGCTAAGGAGGGTGTGGAAGGAAGGAAAAAAATCGCTCAGTATACTCGTTATCTCACCGTGGTTCTGGCTTTTGTGCAGGCCATCGGTATGACCGTAGGTCTATTCAGAGATGCGGTGCCCGACAAAAGCTTTTTCAACGTTGCATTGATTGTACTGGTTTTGTCAGCGGGTACGGCTTTTCTCATGTGGCTGGGTGAACAGATCAATGAGAACGGTATCGGAAACGGTATCTCTTTGATCATCTTCAGCGGTATCATAGCAAGAGCCCCCAGCGCAGTGCATACCACGTGGCTGTCATATAGAGCGGGACAGATCTCCTTGATATCGATCATATTGTTCCTGATCTTTGCGCTGGTAGTCGTGGTGGGAATCGTCATGGTACAGCAAGGGCAGAGAAAAATTCCGGTGCAATACGCCAAACGCGTTGTCGGTAGAAAAATGTATGGCGGACAAAGCACGCATATTCCCGTGAAGGTGAACCAGGCAGGAGTAATTCCTGTAATCTTCTCACTTTCGTTGCTGCAATTTCCATTGACACTGACTTATTTCTTCCCGGGAACCGGATTCGCTAATTTCGTATCCAAGTGGCTGTCTCCTGCAGGAGACCCCGGTGTTTGGATTTATGCGGTTTTCAATATAATCCTGATCATGTTCTTTACCTACTTCTATACTTCGATTACTTTTAATCCCATAGAAGTAGCGAACAATATGAAAGCCAACGGCGGATTTATACCAGGTATCAGACCAGGGAGATCCACGGTTGAATATTTAAACAAGGTAATGACGAGAATCACCTTTGCAGGTGCTGTTTTCCTCGCTGCAGTAGCCACATTGCCCACACTGATTCAGGAGTTTACCGCACTGCAGATCGGGTTTGGAGGAACCTCGCTGCTCATCGCAGTGGGTGTGGCTCTGGATACTATGAAGCAGTTGGAAACGCAGATGGTGATGCGCAATTATCAGGGCTTCCTGAAATAAGCGCTTCCCTGATATAGAAGAAACAGTAGTTATGATGAGTGGAACAGCAATAGAAAGAAGGGAGACAATTGTATAGGCTGATTTTGTTAGGTCCTCCGGGAGCCGGAAAAGGAACGCTGGCAAGCGCCTTATCCGTTAAATTCAATGCACCGCACATTTCCACAGGGTCCATCTTTCGCAGAAATATCAAAGAAGGAACACCTTTGGGGATGCGGGCCAAGGAATTCACGGACAGGGGAGAACTGGTTCCCGACGAGATCGTCATCGATATCGTGACGGCACGTTTAAAGGAGGAGGACACTGCCGAGGGCTTCTTATTGGATGGTTTCCCCCGCACAGTCCACCAGGCGGAAGAATTGGATCGGTTCCTGGAATCCCTAGGCCGGCCCATCGATAAAGTCATCGATCTGGTAGCGGATGAAGAGCTGTTGATGCAGCGAATGATCGGCAGGAGGGTCTGTAAATCCTGCGGTAAGATTTATCATGTGATTACCATGCCGACGAAGCGGGAAGGAATCTGTGATGTCTGCGGCGGAGAGACCTACCAGAGAGCCGATGATACGGAAGAGACGGTACGACATCGATTTGAAGTGTACCAGTCTCAGACAGCGCCCTTGATTGAGTATTATCGCAATGCAGGCAAGCTTCTTCCCGTCGATGGATCGGGCACGCCGGAAGACACTTTGAAAGCGACGCTTTCCGCGTTGGGTGTATAAAATGATCATAATCAAGTCAGAAGACGAGATTGAAATAATGAAGATGGCAGGGACCGTAATCGCTCAGATACTTCATGACCTTTCCCGGATCATTCAACCGGGCATAACCACTCAAGAACTGGATGATTTCGTGGAGCAGAGCATCTTGAAAAACGGCATGATTCCGGCTTTTAAAGGTTATAACGGATACCCTGCAAGCGCCTGTATTTCCGTAAACGACGAGGTGGTGCACGGAATCCCTTCCAGGAAGCGCAAGCTTCGCGAAGGCGATATTGTGAGCGTGGATGCAGGAACAATATACAAAGGATATTACAGTGATGCGGCCAGAACTTATCCGGTAGGAAAGATTGATGAGGCGGCAGAGCGGCTGATCGACGTTACCAGGGAAAGCTTTTATGAAGGGCTTAAGTTCTGCAAACCGGGATACCGGCTTTCCGACATATCCCATGCCATCCAGCAGCACGTTGAAGGCAACGGTTTTTCCGTAGTGCGAGATTACGTAGGACACGGCATAGGTAAAGCCATGCACGAGGATCCGCAGATTCCAAACTACGGAATTCCGGACAGGGGCCCCAGGTTGACACCGGGAATGGTTTTTGCCATCGAACCCATGGTCAACGAGGGGGGCTGGCAGGTAAAAGTGCTGCCCGACGGATGGACGGTTAAAACGGAGGACGGCAAGCGCTCCGCCCATTATGAGAATACCGTTGTCATCACAGAAGGAGAACCTTTGATATTGACAACGCTGAGCATAGTGGAAGGATTCTAGTAAGGGGGTGTGTTTATGGCGAAAAAAGATGTAATTGAAGTTTTCGGTACCGTGACGGAAGCACAGCCAAATGCCATGTTCGTAGTTCAGTTGGAAAACGGCCATGAAGTGCTTGCACATATTTCAGGAAAGATTCGTATGAACTTTATCAGGATCTTGCCCGGAGACAGGGTCAAGGTAGAATTGTCTCCCTATGACCTCACCAGGGGAAGAATTACCTGGAGAGATAAATAGCGATAATAAACCCATAGCGTTGTGTGCGAGATTATAGCCGGCAGCAGCGCGAGTTAGGAGGGAAAGAAAGAATGAAAGTAAGAGCTTCTGTAAAACCAATTTGTGAAAAATGCAAGGTTATTAAGAGAAACGGAAAAGTCATGGTGATCTGCCAGAATCCAAAGCACAAGCAGACCCAAGGCTAATAAACAGCGGCATAAAGCTTACTATTGATCTTAGTCAGCAATGTTTCTGTTGGGAGCGGCTGAGTTTTCCTGCCGTGAGGTAGCGAAACGACCGACAGGGCATTCATATATTATATTATTTTGAGTATAGAGTATTTACCAGCATCCGTTGACAAGTGCAATGCTGTTTGTATTTGTCAACGGGTGCTGAGCAAACAAGAAGGAGGAAAGTATATGGCTCGTATAGCCGGTGTCGACTTACCGAGAGACAAAAGAGTAGAAATCGGACTCACCTATATATACGGCATTGGCAGGACTACATCCCTTGAGATCTTGAAAAAGGCAGGGATAAGTCCCGACGTCAGAGTAAAGGATCTCTCTGAAGAAGAAGTAGGTGCGATAAGAAAGATTATCGATTCCGAATATCATGTTGAAGGTGATCTAAGAAGAGAAGTTTCACTGAACATCAAGCGGCTGATGGAAATCGGTTGCTACAGGGGAATCAGGCATAGAAGAGGTCTTCCTGTCAGAGGACAGAACACGAAGACCAACGCAAGAACTAGAAAAGGCCCGAAGAAAACTGTGGGCAGAAGTAAGAAGAAGTAAGGGAGGTTGAGACGATGGCAAAGCAAGTAAGAAAGACAACTCGTACCAAAAGAAGAGAGCGCAAAAACGTCGAACGCGGCCAGGCTCATATCCAGTCAACCTTCAACAATACTTTGGTGACGCTCACAGATCTCAGTGGCAATACCCTTTCATGGTCCAGTGCAGGATCCCTTGGTTTTAAAGGATCCAGAAAATCCACTCCTTATGCCGCGCAGATGGCAGCGGAGGAAGCAGCAAAAGCTGCCATGGAGCATGGACTGAAAACGGTGGAAGTATACGTTAAGGGACCGGGATCCGGTCGTGAAGCGGCGATCAGAGCGCTGCAAGCCGCAGGGCTGGAGATCAATATGATCAAGGACATCACACCGATCCCACACAACGGATGCAGACCGCCGAAGAGAAGAAGAGTTTAATGAAAGGGAGGTGTCATTAGAATGGCTAGATATACAGGACCTTCTTGCAGATTGTGCAGAAGGGAAGGACAGAAGCTGTTCCTTAAGGGAGAAAGGTGTTACAGCACCAAATGTGCCGTTGATAGACGGAGCTATGCACCGGGACAGCATGGACAGAGCAGAAGGGTAAAAATCACGGAGTATGGACTCCAGCTTCGGGAGAAGCAGAAGGCTAAGAGATTTTATGGGCTGATGGAAGCGCAGTTCCGTAATTACTTTGACAAAGCATCTAAGAAGGCTGGACTCACGGGTGAAAACCTGCTCATAATGCTGGAGACCAGGTTGGACAATGTGGTCTTCCGCATGGGATTTGCTTCATCAAGAAAAGAAGCAAGGCAGCTTGTGACTCACAATCACTTTACGGTAAACGGTAAGAAGGTAAACATTCCGTCTTACCAGGTATCTGCCGGTGATGTGATTAAAGTGAGAGAGAAGAGTGCTTCTTCCCCGAAGTTCAAAGAAATAAGAGATATGTCTATCAGCACTCCATCTTGGATCAGTGTCGATACGGATAAGCTTGAGGGCAAAGTTTTATCATTGCCTCTCAGAGAAGAAATTGATACTCCTGTTGCTGAGCATCTCATCGTTGAGCTCTACTCCAAGTAATTGGAGGGTGTCATTTCGGAATCCTTTCCAGGTTCCGAAATGGCTGGTCTGAGAAAAGGAGGGGTTTACAATGATAGAAATTGAAAAGCCGACAATCGAGTGCGTGGTTCCCGAAGATCAGAGCAACTACGGCAAATTTATCGTAGAACCTTTGGAGCGGGGATACGGAACTACTCTAGGAAACAGCCTGAGAAGAATTCTTTTGAGCTCGCTTCCCGGTGCTGCTGTGACTTCCGTTAAAATAGATGGGATCCTTCACGAATTCTCCACCATTCCCGGTGTGAAAGAGGATGTGACGGAGATCATATTGAACTTAAAGAAGCTGGCAGTGCGGATTACGGACAACGAGAGTTCCAAGAGAGTGATCATCAACGCTGTAGGGCCGAAAGAAGTCGTTGGAGGCGATATTATTGCAGACAGCGGCTTGGAGATATTCAACAAGGACTTGCACATTGCCACCCTTGAGGAAAATGCTTCCCTGATGATGGAGATCAATATCTCCAAGGGCAGAGGCTATGTATCGGCAGAACAGAACAAATTTGAGAACATGCCCATTGCCATGATTCCGGTGGATTCCATTTTTACGCCTGTGACAAAGGTTAATTTCCAGGTGGAGAATACCAGAGTCGGACAGATCACCGACTTCGACAAACTGATTTTAGAGGTTTGGACAGACGGCAGCATAACGCCCCAAGAAGGCGTTGCTATCGGCGCAAAGATCATGCAGGAACACCTGAAACTGTTTATCGATCTGACAGACAGCATGGATTCCATGGAAATTTTGGTGGAAAAGGAAGAGGATCAGAAAGAAAAAGCTCTGGAAATGACCATCGAAGAGTTAGAGCTTTCGGTTCGTTCCTTCAACTGCCTGAAGAGAGCGTCGATCAACACGGTGGAAGAACTGACGCAACGCACAGAAGAGGACATGATGAAGGTCCGCAACTTGGGCAAGAAGTCCCTCGATGAAGTGAAGAGTAAATTGGCAGAGCTGGGACTCAGTCTGAAACCCAGCGACGAGTAGAAACGATAGAAATCGGGATAGGGGCTTCTGCCTGAAGCCCATTGACAACAGCAAATAAGGAGGTTAAGCATATGCCTGGTCATAGAAAATTAGGCAGGCCGACCGCACATAGAAAGCTAATGCTCCGCAACCTGGTCACCGATCTGCTTCGCGAAGGCAGAATAATGACTACCGATTCCAAGGCAAAGGAAGCCAGGAAGATCGCGGAAAAGATGATTACTCTTGGCAAGCGCGGCGACCTGCATGCGAGAAGACAAGCTTTGGCCGTAATTTTCGACGAGGACGTGGTCAAGAAGCTTTTTGACGAAATCGCTCCCAAATATGCGGAAAGAAACGGCGGCTATACCAGAATTCTCAAGCTGGGCCCCAGACAGGGCGACGGTGCGGAACTCGTATTTCTCGAACTGGTATAAATGGAAACATAAAAAAGCTGAGGCAAACAGTACCTCAGCTTTTAATTTTTTTGTATTGGCATCTCTATTCGGGGAAGATGCTCTTCCCCGAACCCCATGGGCCGCAGTTTCAAATCCTGTTCTTGCCTAAAATAAAAACCTGGACACCGAAAGGTAACCAGGTTTTTTATATGGTCGAGGTGACAGGATTTGAACCTGCGGCCTCTACGTCCCGAACGTAGCGCTCTACCAAACTGAGCCACACCTCGGCTCGACACTTAAATATAATACCGTCTTTCCTTATCCTTGTCAACGAGAAAACATAGGAAGATGGCGCATGGGGCAAAGGATGGTCGTTTACGTTTTTATAGCATGGTAGCCGCACACCTCTATTACCTCTCCCGGGGCATTATGGGGGAAGTGTTTTTCTCCTGGCGTAGTTTCGCCCACGTTTTTTGCTTCTGTTACTTTGATGTTTTCTTGGCCCCAACTGTGCTTTAATCCTGCAAAAGTCATTTTTTCCGGTGAAAAATCGGGATGATCTTTCTTGAAGTTTTGGATGCTTTTCGGTGCACGCTTGTAGGAAGTGAAAATACCTACTATTTCTGCTCTTTTTTTAAGGAGAGGTGAAATTTTATCCGTAGAGAAACTATTGTATGTAAAAAGGCAATTCACCGTTGAATAATCGTCGATGTAAAAATCCACCGTCTCGCGTTTTATCGGGATGTTTTCAGGCTTACCTACAACAAATACAAAAGTGAAATCCCTGGAAGATAAGTATTTCTTCAGCTTGCGTATTCGTTTCAGGGAAGGATCCATGATGATGTAAGTGTTGTTCTTTCCAAGTTTACCTATGTATTCAAGCAAGAAGTTGAACGTAAAGGGGCCGGTCATGAAGAAGGTACCTTCGTTTAATGAGCCCATTATGCGGTGATACATCCAGACATAGGCTTTTGTAATCAACTTTCTGTAAGTAGGGCTGAATTGATCCTTCATGGCCATTACGGATTCCACATTTTCAAAAGCCCGAAATGGCGTATCTTCACTGAAATCCTGACAGAGGATAATACCGTCGGTAATGGTGGCGGAATAAGAACATTCGCATGAGAGGATGCCTTTTTGTATATTCCCTTTAGAAAGACTGGCCGAGTCCAATCGCAGCGGGACCTGACAACTGGGACAGTACAAGTAAGGAATGAATAAGAACGGCACGCCCGCCGGGGCTGCATCGACGGGAGCAAAGTCTTGAAGCTGTTCGATTTCTTTTTCGATTTCATCGATGCATTGAGCCAGTTTATCCCTCTCCTGAATGAGGCTGTCCCTTTTGTTTCGCATCATATCCGCACAGACTTCCAGTACGATCTCATCCTGAAAACGCGATGCCTTTTCCAAAAAGAACAGCAGTTGAATTTCCTCCAGAGAAAAATAATACTTTTTGTATTTCAATATTTTCTCCATATCGGCAACGCATTCTTTGTCGAAGGAATATTGACCGCCTTTCCGAGTCGGAGTCAAAAGTCCGTTATCGATATAGAACCTTATGGTACTGGTGTTCAGATTGAATTTTTGTGCAAAGGTTCCTATTTTCATGGCAACCTCCCTCCAATACTGGAAAGACCTGGACTGTACTTTAAGTATAAGCATATAGGGTTTTTTAGTCAATCTAAGGATACATTTCTGCTTTGTTAAACAAATACTGAACCCAACTTGACCTTTTTTGAAATTTGTGGGTTGTCGTTCATCATAGTTCATGACGTAGTATAAAATCGACAAGAAAGATAGTACTTTTCTCAGAAGTAAAAATAAAAAGTGAACGGTGATTTTGAAAGGAGGAAAATGGAATGAAGAGGATCGTTGTAACGAACAATAAGCGGGTCAAGGCCCAGTACGCGGATAAAGCGGAAGTAATTTATCTCGACAATGCAACCGGGCTGGATGTTCTAGAGGCAGGAAAGCGTGTCGCCTCTGAAGGCGGACGTCTGCTGCTTGACCCCACCAGATTTAAGGGATATTACAAATCCCTGGTATTCTTCAAAGAAGCCCACAAGAATGCGCCGGAAGAGAAGAGCGTTGCAGTTATCGATGAATGCATCGAAGATGCTAAAAAGAACGGAAGCGACAAGGAACCCATTCTTGCGGGAATATTCCAGAAGAAGGATCTGGAAATCGTGAAGAAAATTCTTGCATAATCGGAAGAACGACGGCGAACAGTAATAGAGTACGGACATTGAGCACCACCTAAAAAAATTAAGGATATTTCACTACAAGGGGAAGCCTCTGCATTGCAGGGGCTCCTCCTTTTTTAATTATTAAAAATTTTTGGTTGTAATATGTTCTTTGCACAGTGGAATATTAGTACTGTCAGCATATAATACAATGAGGAGCAAGGAAACAAAATGAAACTGCATCGATATCTCGGCTGTGTGTATGATCTATATTTTGAAGAAGTGGATATTCGATTTTTAGTCCATAAGTCTTTGATCGATGAGGAGACCAGGAATCTCCTGCTCTTCTATGTCATTACAGGTCATGCGCCTGAAGGAATCCGGGTGGAGGCGGAGGACAATGTGCTGTGCTTTGCCCCTGAGTCCGAGAATGTGGACTTTTCTTCCGACAACAAAGATTACCTTTGGTTTGCTCTTTAATTTCAATCCTCAACTATTATTATCAAGTCTGTAATAGCGGCTTTTCCTTGAATTCCGATTCCCGATAGAGTATAATTAAGTACTGTTAAATTATAGTGTTCCGCCCAAAGATATCACGAATGCAGGAGGGCTGTCGGATGTTCAGAACCGCAGCGATTGTATTTATTTCATTGATGTTAATCTTTTTCACGTTCGGCTGTGGAACGGACCAGGAAAAGATTCTAACCGATTTTACAGATCTACTATCGGATAAGGCCACAGCGGAGAACATTCACACCATAGCCGATTTCTTGGATGAAAACATCGCAGAAGTGGATGGAGAGACCGCAACCCAAATGATCAGCGCTTATCGAGAATATCTCTTGAATTACATCATACAAAACGAAGACAAGATGACGGTACAGGAGCTCAGTGTTTATTTTGATGAGGAATCGGGGCTTATCGACACGGAAAAAATACAGAACAGCGAATTCAAGGATTACTATGAGCATATCAAAGCAGGTTGTCTCATGGTGTTGATGCGGGAAGGTACTCCCGTTTTAAAGGTAGACCACAACAAACTCCTTGAAAAATATGGAGACTATATATCAGAGCCTACTAAGGCTCTCTATCAATTTGAAGCGGAGTTAACCGAAAAACCCACTTCCCAAAATGCCACACTGGCAGTGGGCTGGGATGAACTGCTTGAAAGAACCTTCATTGCAGAAAAGCTGTTGCGAGATTATCCCGAAGAGGAGCATATAACTGCAGATGCAATGTGGATCTATACATCCCACCTCAATACACTGTTGATGGGAACCACAAATACGCCGATTTTTGATTATGCCACAAAGGAGTTTTCCGAACCGGCAAAAACTGCATACCAAAATTTTATGCTATCTGAACCGGATGCTGTATTGACCTGGGTTTTGAAAGAATATTTCACGTATTTAAACAGCATCGACTACACATTGGATTTCAACGATAGTACCATGAGCAAAGTATTTTTCGATACATGCGATTGGCTGGTATCGGAAGCGGAAAAGAGGGTGAGAGAATAATTGGACCCCATCATTCGTATAGAAGACCTGGTATTTCAATACAAGAAGGAAGACACGGCGGATGTAGAGCTTGCAGTGGACCAGGTAACTCTACATTTTGCTCCTGGAAGCTTTAACGCTATTATCGGAAGAAACGGATCGGGGAAATCCACCCTGGCTAAAAACATAAACGGCCTCTTGATACCTACGGAAGGAGTTGTTTATGTCAAAGGTTGGAATACGGCGGACCCGGATAAGATTTGGGAGATCAGACAATCGGCGGGCATGGTTTTTCAAAACCCCGACAATCAACTGGTATCTTCCATAGTGGAAGATGACGTGGCTTTCGGACCTGAGAACCTGGGAGTGGAACCGGGTGAAATCCGAAAGAGGGTGGACGAATCCCTGTATGCTGTAAACATGTACGAGGAGAGAAAGAAAGCCCCCCATTTGCTTTCCGGAGGCCAGAAGCAGAGGATTGCCATAGCAGGCGTAGTGGCCATGCGGCCCGAGTGCATCATCTTTGATGAGCCTACGGCTATGCTGGATCCTCACGGCAGGCAGGAGGTTATGGATATTATCAAAAAACTCCATAGGGAAGGAATCACCATCGTGCTCATCACCCACTTCATGGAGGAAGCGGCTATGGCTGAGCGGGTAATCATCATGGATAAGGGAAAAGTGATGCTGGACGGGAGCCCCCGTCAGGTTTTTCCCAAAGTGGAGGAGATCCGGAGCATGAATTTAGATGTTCCTTTTGCCGTAGATCTGGCAGACCGGCTGCGGCGCAGGGGCATTCCCGTTCCTCCAGAAATAATAAATGACGAAGAAATGGTGGATTTTCTATGCCAATACAAGTCAAAAATCTGACGCACATATATAGTGAAGGTATGCCCTATCAGACGGTAGCCCTTGAAGATATCAGTTTTGAAATCGACGATGGAAGCTTCGTCGGCATTATCGGTCACACGGGATCAGGGAAGTCTACCCTGATTCAGCATTTAAACGGTCTTTTGAAGCCCAAATCCGGCTCCATAATCGTGGACGGGGTGGATATAACGGATCCTTCCGTAAGTCTGAGGGATATACGCAAGACCATCGGACTCGTGTTTCAGTATCCGGAATACCAGCTCTTTGAGGAGACGGTGGAAAAGGATGTGGCATTTGGCCCTCAGAATCTGGGATTGCCGGAAGAAGTGGTGTCGGAAAGGGTAAAAGAAGCTCTTGAATTGGTGGGGCTTTCCTATGAAAAAATTGGGAAGCGTTCCCCCTTCGATCTTTCCGGCGGGCAGAAAAGACGAGTTGCCATAGCCGGAGTCATCGCCATGAAACCGAAGGTGCTCATACTCGACGAGCCCACCGCCGGACTCGACCCGAAAGCGCACAAAGATATACTTCGGCTTATCCGCAACGTTCAACGAGAAGAAAAAATTACGATTATTCTGGTTTCCCACAATATGGGAGATATAGCCGCTCTGTCGGAAAAGGTGCTGGTTATGCACAAAGGACGTCTGGTCATGGAAGGAACGCCCAGGGAGGTGTTCTCCCGTGCTGAACAGCTGATGAGCATAGGCTTGCAGTTGCCTCCCGCTTTGCAGTTTACGGAGGCTTTAAGACAGAGAGGAATAGAATTGTCAGGAATGCCCCTCACCATCGATGAGGTGGAGAGGGAAATTGCCGCTTGGATTGGAAAGAAAGAAATATGATAAGGGATATCACGTTAGGACAATATTATCCTGGAGATTCGTGGATTCAAAGGCTTGACCCCAGAACAAAGATCCTGTGTACTTTTGCATATATAATTTCGCTTTTTTTAGTCAGGGACTTCATCGGATTTGCCTTTGTAGTTTTTTGCCTGGGTCTTGTAATCTTCTTTTCAAAGGTGCCTCTCAAGTTTATTTTCAGAGGACTGAAACCCATTTTTTTCATAATCCTGTTCACTTTTACAGTGAATATGTTTATGACCAAGGGAGAACCATTGGCAAGGATCTGGTTTTTGACCGTTACGAAAGAAGGCCTGTACAACGCTTTCTTCATGGGGCTCAGGTTGGTGCTTCTGATCATAGGCTCTTCCATGCTTACCCTGACTACGAAGCCCATCAACCTTACCGACGGTATCGAGCGCCTGTTGTCGCCCTTGCGTAGTGTAGGCGTGCCTGCCCATGAATTGGCCATGATGATGACCATCGCGTTGCGGTTCATACCTACTCTCTTGGAAGAGACGGATAAAATAATGAAGGCCCAGATGGCCAGAGGAGCCGACTTTGAGACGGGAAACCTGCTTCGTCGAGCAAAAAGCCTGATTCCTTTACTGGTCCCGCTGTTTATCAGCGCATTTCGCATTGCTCAAGATCTTGCCTTGGCCATGGAGGCGAGATGCTACCGGGGAGGCGATGAGCGGACCCGTATGAATCCTATGCATTTTCACTGGAGCGATGCTGCAGCGGGACTGTGCATGGTCGGATTTATTGCGCTTATAATCATACAATCCCGCATTTTATAACTGCAAGGAGTAGTTACTGTGAGATCGAAATATCTGGTACAAGGCGCAGTGATAGCAGCTGTATATACTGCCGTTACCCTGCTTTTGATGCCACTATCCTACGGGGTTATGCAGATTCGTGTATCGGAAGCGTTGACTGTTCTTCCGGCCCTCACTCCTGCTGCAATTCCCGGGTTGTTTGTAGGTTGTCTCGTGTCCAATATGCTGGGGCCTTACGGTGTGATCGATATGGTATTGGGAAGCACGGCGACTTTGCTTGCAGCAATCGGTTCGTACAAATTGCGAAAAAGAGCTTTTTTAGTCCCGCTGCCTCCGGTTTTGGCAAACGGACTTATAATCGGTCCAATGCTTTATTATGTATATGCAGTGCCCGTTCCCTTTTGGGCATGCATTTTCTGGGTGGCATTAGGAGAAGCTATAGCCTGCTATGTGATAGGATTTCCCCTTTTGAAATACTTGAGCAAGCGAAGCTCGATTTTCGGGTAGCAGAAAATGAAGAGGAACCGTTGGTTATTCATAATTATTCTGATATTGCTCGCGATCATTATCGTTTTTGCGTCTTTATTGGAACATCGTGAATCGAAGCTTGCGTCGAGCGATCCTTATCTCACTGAAGCCAAAGAAGTTTATGAACAAAGAACTTCTGAAGGTGAGGCGGACCATGAACTCCAAGCTGATCCCGGTGAAGTGCTGGCTGTGGAGGAAAGGATTCTGGAACCTTCTTTTCCCGTGGCTCTCGCTTATGATAAGTACCTGACCACTTATACCTATTTCTTTGTAGGTGAGGATTCCGTCATCATACGTCAAGGCCCTTCGTTTGCAGAACCCATTCTCCGAAAGGCTGAATATGGGGAACGGCTTAATTACCTGGAAACCGTTTACGTGGCCGCTGATGACGGAGGTACGGAGCAATGGCATCACATAATCTGGGAAGAGGATGGGGAAAAGCGGTTCGGCTTTATTCACGGTTATGACGCAACGGAACGCCTGTATCAGTTTGACAAGATGGAAGAGGCTGTAAAAAAGGCAGAAGCTTATGCAGAAAGAGGTGAACTTACTTACATCAGCAATTATCAGAACCGAAACGGCTATGCGCCGCTTTATAAAGGGAAAACCGTTGACGATAAGGGTAATAGGAGGAGCCAGAGCGCTCCGGGATATCCCAGCCTTAGCCATAAGGAAGATTTCATTTATTTAGGAGACGGGACGCTGGTGCGATATCTTTTCCCCAGCGAAGATTACGCCAGGGTGGAAGTAGTAGCGTCAGGAGAGCGGTATTACGTGCCCCAAAAATACATTCCAAAGGATCATAGGATTCACGACCTTAGGAAGATAATAGTTTTAGACGTGACCAATCAGAACGAAGGGGTATACGAAAAGATAGAAGGGACATGGACACTTATATCTTATACTCAAGCCACCACGGGGAAAGAGGGAAGGTATTCCCAGCCTACGCCTACAGGTTTTTATTTCGGTATAGAACGAAGGCCTTATTTCAGGTATTATGAGGATGGGACCACAAAGATCCAGGGTTATGCCCCTTATGCAATTCGATTTGCCGGAGGCGCTTATATTCACGGGGTGCCTGTGAATTATAAATACCTTGCCGACGGGACGCAGATAACGCCGCCTCATCAGGAATACTCCAAAACCATAGGAACCGTTCCTCTTTCACACAAATGCGTCCGCAATTATACCTCCCACGCAAAGTTCTTATATGATTGGTTTTCCCCGGGAGAGACAGTCGTTATTGTAATCGATTGATGGAAGTTTAGAACTTTCTATCATTCTATTATTGAAGATTTTCATAAATCAAATAAATAAAAAAAGGAGAATTCAAATGATGAATCAAAACACAGTGCTGGCCACAGTTAACGGAAAGGAAATTACGGAACAAGATGTTTATGCGTTTTTAAGTGAGTTGGATCCACAAATTGCAGCGCAATTTAGCTCTCCGGATGGGGTAAAAAGATTAGTAAATGAATTGGTTAACGGGGAGATGCTGTACCTGTATGCCATGGAGAATTCTTATGACCAGGAAGAGGATTTCAAATCGGAGTTAGAAAGGGTAAAAGCGAATATTTTAAAAAAGTATGCTGTAAACAAGATTTTGTCGGAAGTATCTGCCACAGAGGATGAAATCACTCAATTCTATAATGACAATAGTGAGCGCTTCCAAAAGCCTGAGGCTGTCAGGGCAAGCCACATCCTGGTGGATGAGTTTGAAAAAGCTAAAGAAATACAGGACGAAATCCACCAAGGACTGTCCTTTGAAGAGGCAGCCCAAAAATATTCCACCTGTCCCTCCATGCAAGTCGGCGGAGATTTGGGCGAGTTTGAGAGAGGAAAGATGGTTCCGGAATTTGAGGAAGCAGCTTTTAATTTGAAGGAAGGGGAACTCAGTGAGCCCGTAAAAACTCAATTTGGATATCATTTAATTAAATTGCAGTACAAAAATGAAGCAAGACTGCGTACAATAGACGAAGTGAGAGAACAGATCAAACAGCAAGTGATTCGCGCAAAACAGGAAGAAAAATACTTTAATACGATGGAAGAGTTTAAAAATAGATATAATGTTTCGATAAACATTTAAGGCTAAGGCGTTTTAAGGCTTATTAAGTCTCTGTAATAAGTGTCTGGTGTCAAATGCAAGTATTTAACAATCAATCCTTGCATTTGATGTCAGACACTTTTTAAAGGCTGATAACATTTTTTAAATTATAAGAATTGGGAAATTACAACCGGTTGACGGAATCTCCCGTCTAAACCACCCTGCAATTCATTTTTACTACTTGTAAATTAAACCGCTTTATAATACTATATATAGTAACTGCAATACTAATTATCAACTATACAAAGTATATCGCGGGGTTTTGGGAGGTAAGTACGAAAAACCCATTGACGCAGATCACAGGCAGCAAACAACAAAGCACAACGGGAGGTCAGGGTATGGGAATTAGCAAGATTCAAAAACGCAACGGTGAAATTGTCGACTACAACATTGCAAAGATTAAAAACGCTATCTTTGCGGCAGCCCGGGCCGTAGGCGGACAGGATGAGTTGGAAGCCCAGCGATTGGCGTTGCTGGTGGAGGGAGTGCTTAACGAAACTTATCGGGCAAGTATTCCCACCGTGGAAGATATTCAGGATATCGTGGAAAAAGTTCTGATTGAAGAGGGGCACGCCAAAACCGCCAAAGCTTATATCCTCTACCGGAAGGAGAGGGAGACGCTCCGCACCAACAACCTGTTCATGGATGCCGGACAGGTAATCGAAGAATACATATCCTTGGATGATTGGAGAGTCAACGAGAACTCAAATATGGCTTACTCCCTTCAAGGACTCAACAATCACATCGTAGAGTCCATCACACAAAAGTATTGGCTCAATAAAATTTATAGGAAAGAATTGAGAGATGCCCATATACAAGGTGATCTCCATATCCATGATCTGGGTCTTTTTGCGCCATATTGCTGTGGCTGGGATTTGGAAGACTTCCTGTTAAAAGGGTTCAAGGGCGCAAAAGGCAAGATTGAATCAAGACCGCCAAAACATTTTGAATCCGCCCTCATGCAGCTTGCAAACCTGCTCTTTACCCTGCAGGGGGAAGCGGCGGGAGCCCAGGCCGTTTCCAGCATAGATACATATTTGGCGCCGTTCATTTACTATGACGAGCTTGACTACAAACAGGTAAAGAAAGCGGTTCAACGCTTCATTTACAACCTTAACGTGCCCACCAGGGTAGGTTTTCAAACGCCTTTTACCAATATTACCCTGGATATTGTGCCTCATCCCCTCCTGAGGAACCAGGGAGTGATCATCGGCGGAAAGATGAAGGACAAGACTTACGGCGAGTTCCAAAAAGAGATGGATATGTTCAATACCGCCTATTGCGAGGTCATGATGGAAGGTGACGGAGCGGGCAGGGCGTTCAGCTTCCCCATACCTACCGTCAATATAACAAAGGACTTCCCGTGGGAATCGGAATCCGTGCATATGATCATGGAAATGACGAGGAAGTTCGGCACACCCTATTTCGCAAACTTCATAAATTCCGATCTTTCTCCTGAAGACATCCGGTCCATGTGTTGCCGTTTGAGGCTGGACAATCGGGAACTTCGTCGCCGGGGCGGCGGGCTTTTCGGAGCAAATCCCCTCACCGGATCCATCAATGTGGTGACGCTGAACATGGCAAGAATCGGTTACCTGTCAAAAGATGTTCAGGAATTTAAGGCCAGGGTGCGAAAGCTGATGGAATATGCGAAAGAAATCTGCGATCGCAAACGTGAGATGCTGGAGAAATACATGGAATCAGGCCTGTATCCTTATTCTCGTTTTTACCTGTCCCGGGTTAAAGAGGCAACCGGATCCTATTTCCAAAATCACTTTTCCACCATCGGCATAAACGGCATGAATGAGGCATGTCTCAATCTGTTGGGTGTGGACATCACCACGGAAGAGGGTAACCAGTTTGCCGTGGAGGTCATGGATTATATGAACCGCGTAATTCAGCTGTTCCAGGAAGAATCGGGAACTCTCTGGAATCTGGAAGCTTCTCCGGCGGAAGGAACCAGCTATCGATTCGCAAGACTGGACAAGAAGCTCTATCCCAACATCATCACTGCAGGAAAAGACGAGCCCTATTACACCAATTCAACCCAGCTTCCCGTGGGCGCCACGGACGACATATTCGAGGCGATAGAACTACAGGAAAAGCTGCAGACATCTTATACCGGCGGAACAGTATTCCACGCATTTTTGGGTGAGCAGATTGACAACGCGGAAACCTGCAGTACTGCCATAAAGAAAATCATGGAGAAAACATCCATACCTTATATAACCATCACTCCCACCTTCTCCATCTGTCCCGACCACGGGTACATTGCCGGTGAGAACTTTACTTGTCCCACCTGCGGGAAAGATGCAGAGGTTTGGACCAGAGTCGTTGGCTTCCACAGACCCGTTCAGTCCTGGAACAAAGGAAAGCAGGAGGAATACAAAGAGCGCAAGGAGTTTGATATTGTAGTCAGCCTGAAACATGTTGAACAAGAAGAGCCAAATTCAGCGCAGGAACCCGATCAGGAGATGGAGCTGACAATCACAGCATAACAAGACCGGGAGCGAAAAATGAAAATTGCAGGAATAGTAAAATCATCATTAATCGATTATCCTGGAAAAGCATCCACCGTTTTCTTTCTCGGTGGATGCAACTTTAGGTGCGGTTATTGCCATAATCCGGAATTGGTGCAGGGATACGGCAATGAAATTGATCCTGAAGAACTGTTTGATTTCTTAAAAAAGCGAAAGAGATTTTTGGATGGAGTATGCATTTCCGGTGGAGAACCAACACTACATAAAGAACTGCCGGAATTTGTGAAGGAGATAAAGGAGTTAGGTCTTGCCGTTAAGCTGGACACCAATGGCACCGAGCCGGATATGCTGAGAGACTTGATTGAAAAGGGCCTGGTGGATTATGTGGCCATGGATATCAAGGGCCCTGCCTATAAATACGAGCAGATAGCAAGAAGTCCGGTAAATCTGGGGAATATAAAGGAAAGCGCAAAGCTTCTTACTGATGCCCGGAGCCGGGAAGGGTTTTCTTGCGAATTTCGGACCACCGTATGCAGGGAGCTGCTTTCGGCAGAGGATATAGAAAGGATGATTGCGGAATACCCGGAGGCGCCTCCGTGGTATTTGCAGCGCTTTTATAACCCGGGCAATATTCTGGATAATGAAGGTATCTATTCTGCATACAGTTCGGAAGAAATGGAAGAGCTGGGGAGGCGGTTATGCGTCAACGTAAGGTAAAAAACGAAGCCATAAGATTGGCGGCTGTTGAGTATTTGCAAATAAAAAACGGCCAGGAAATCCTCGGGCGTTGGCGAGATTTCCTGAAAGAAAAAAACCATGACTTTACCGGAGGTATTTTCCTGGAAATAGGTTGCGGGAGAGGGCATTTTCTCGCCTCCATGGGTGAGGCAAATCCCAATCATTTTTATCTGGGAGCAGAGGGAAGAAGCAGCGTAGTGCTTAAGGCTATGGAATTGATTCAGGAAAAAGAGCTTGCCAATGTGCTGTTTATTCCCGAATTCATCTTAGATATAGAAAGCTATTTCGCAGAGGGTGAGCTTACTGGTATTTATCTCAACTTCAGCGATCCCTGGCCGAAGAAGCGGCATACTAAGCGGAGGCTCACCAATAGGAAATACCTTGCCGGATACCGGCATGTCCTTGCGCCGGGCGGCTTTATTGAATTCAAGACAGACAGCGATGAGTTCTTTGATTTTACATTGGAAGAATGCAGCGAGGCGGGACTGACTGTTGAGGAAAGCACAAGAGATCTGCACAATACGGATTTGCCTGCTCGACTGGTCACCACCCAATACGAAGAACTTTTCCGTTCCCTTGGAAAACCTATCCACTATTGCAGGATTCGCGTCTGATTCTTTTGATTTGCGGTCTGTTGCAATTTAAGGTCTGATGCTATAGAATTTTTTTAACAAACAGAAAACGGAGATAATAGCATGTGCTTTACCCATCTGCATACTCATACGGAATACAGTCTTTTAGATGGGGCTGCCGATATTAAATCCTTGGTGGCAAAAGCAAAGGAGCTCAATATGGATGCTCTTGCCATTACAGACCACGGAGTGATGTTCGGCGTCATCGATTTCTATAAAGAGGCAAAAAAGCAAGGTATCAAGCCCATCATCGGCTGTGAGGTCTATACGGCGGCCAGGTCTATGGCGGACAGGGATCCGGAAAAGGACAAACATCAGGGCCATTTGGTGCTGTTAGCAAAAGACCGGCAAGGTTATAAAAACCTGATGAAGATTGTGTCCGCCGGTTATACGAAGGGGTTCTATTATAAACCCAGGGTTGACAAGGAACTGCTTAGACGCTATAGCGAAGGCCTCATAGCTCTTTCCGCCTGCCTGGCGGGAGATATTCCGGCAAAGCTTTTAAACGATGATTACGAAGGGGCAAAAGCCGAAGCATTGGAATATCTTGAGATTTTCGGAGAGGGGAATTTCTACCTGGAGATCCAGGATCAAGGGCTGGAGGAGCAATACAAAATTTTGCCTTACATGAAGCGGTTGCGGGAGGAAACGGGTATTCCTTTTGTGGCGACAAACGACGTTCACTACGTAAACCGGGAGGATGCGGCCCACCACGATATTTTGCTTTGCATACAGACCGGAAAGACGGTGGACGATCAGGACAGGATGAGGTTCCCCAACGACCAATTCTATCTGAAATCCGAAGAAGAAATGGCTCGGCTTTTTTCCGATATCCCGGAGGCCCTGGAAAATACTGCTCGCATTGCAGACGCATGCAACGTGGAATTTCAGTTTGGAGAGCTTCATCTGCCGGAATTTAAGGCACCGGAGGGCAAAACAAACAAGAGCTATCTCCGAGAGCTTTGCATGGCCGGACTTATAGAACGCTACGGTGAGCCGGACACTGCTTTGCTGCAGCGGCTGGAGTACGAACTGAACACGATTGAGTCTATGGGCTATGTGGAGTACTTCCTTATAGTCTGGGACTTCATCAATTACGCTAAGAGCAAAGGAATTATGGTAGGTCCCGGCCGCGGTTCCGCTGCCGGCAGCATCGTTGCATATTGCCTTCACATTACCGACATCGATCCGATCAAATACGGACTCATCTTTGAACGCTTCCTCAACCCGGAGCGCATCAGCATGCCGGACATTGATATTGATTTCTGCTTTGAACGAAGGGGCGAGGTCATCGATTACGTAGTGGAAAAATACGGAGCTGACAAGGTGGCCCAGATCATCACTTTCGGCACCATGAAAGCGAAACAGGCCATTCGGGATGTGGGCAGGGCCATGAACATGAGTTACGCAGAAGTCGATGCCATTGCCAAGAAGATTCCCTTCGACCTGAAAATGACCATCGACAAAGCTTTGGAAATGAATCCGGAGCTTCGGGAGGATTACGATAACAACAAACAGGTGCGCACTCTCATCGATACGGCAAGAGCCTTGGAGGGAAAATCTCGCCACGCCTCGACCCATGCTGCGGGAGTGGTCATTACAAAGGAAAGCATCGATGAGTATGTTCCCTTGTACCTGGCGGAAAAAGGCATCGCGACCCAATTTCCTATGGGCATCATAGAAGAGCTGGGTTTACTTAAAATGGATTTTTTGGGGCTGCGAAACCTGACTGTGATTCGGGACGCTCTGGAAATGATCGAAGCCAATCACGGTGTTCGCATCGATTTTTCGAAAATGGAGTTTGATGATGCGAAGGTTTACGAATTGATAAGCAGTGGCAATACCCTGGGCGTATTTCAATTGGAGAGTTCAGGCATGCTTCAGTTCATGATGAATCTCCGGCCGGATTGCTTCGAAGACATCGTGGCGGGAATATCCCTCTATCGCCCCGGCCCCATGGCTTCCATACCTACATATATCGAAAATAAGAAGAATCCTCAGAACATCAAATATATACATAAAAGCCTCGAACCCATCCTTTCCGTAACCTATGGCTGCATGGTCTACCAGGAACAGGTCATGCAGATAGTGCGGGACTTGGCAGGATATACTTATGGTCGCAGCGACCTGGTTCGCCGGGCAATGAGCAAGAAAAAGCGGGATGTAATGGAGCAGGAAAAGCAGTACTTTATATACGGAAAGGACGATGATTCAGGCAAACCCGAAATCATTGGGTGTATACGCAACGGCATCCCGGAAAAGGCTGCCGAGGAAATTTACAGTCAGATGGAAAGCTTCGCGGAATACGCATTCAATAAGTCTCATGCGGCGGCCTATGCGGTGCTCGCTTACCAGACGGCTTACTTAAAGGCTCATTACCCGGTTGAATTCATGGCGGCTCTCATGGGGAGCGTTATCGGGGACTCCGGGCAGATTGCAAAATATATTCGGAACTGCAAAGAGATGAATATAGAAGTGCTGCCGCCGGATGTGCTGGTAAGTGAAAAGAAATTTACCGTACACGACGGAAAGATTCGATTCGGGCTGTTGGGTGTAAAAAACGTGGGAGAAGGTGTGGTGGATGCCATCATTCGTATGCGTGAAAAACACCAGCCGGAGGATTTCTTTTCCTTTATCCACCATATCGACGTAAGGGAGATAAACAAAAAAGCCATTGAGAGCTTGATTAAAGCCGGAGCCTTTGACAGTCTCAACAAAAACAGGGCACAACTGATGGCCATCTATGAGAGCGTCATAGAAGCGGCACAGTGTGACAGTAGGAAGACCATCGAAGGCCAACTGTCCCTTTTCGAACAGAACGACGACATCATGCGTCAATGCAACCCGGTGGAACAGCTTCCGCAAGTGGAAAACTTCTCCCATGAGCTTCTCATCGCCATGGAAAAGGAAATGCTGGGTGTCTACGTAACGGGACATCCTCTCGACGCTTATGAGGATCGCATCAGTGAAATCCAGACCGTTACTTCCGAGGAACTGTCCCACAGTGAGGAAGGCGACATGAGCAAGGACGGAATGAACGTGACGGTGGCGGGAATTATAAGCGGTATGAGAACTTTGATCACGAAGAAGAACAACATCATGGCCTTTGTGCAGATTGAAGATTTATACGGCGAAATAGAGCTGGTGGTCTTCCCCAACGTATACGAACGTCACAGGGATTTGCTCGAAGAGGACAGGATTATCGTTGCCAAAGGAGTTGTAAACTGCAAGGAAGAGGAGCCCCCCAAGATACTGGCGGATAAAATCTTCGCCATCGAAGAATATGGAGTGGCAAGGGGACAAAGGCCGGTTAAGATTCGCATTCCCGATTCAATGGATGAAGAAGCGGCGTTACATGATATTAAAAATCTGTTATGTCATTATCCCGGCGACTGTCCGGTTCTGGTTTTTGGCGCCGCGTCGGGAAGGTGCTACAAGGTGGATACGAAGCTGTGGGTGGATCCTTCCGAGGATTTTTGCCGTGAACTTGAGGCGTTCATCGGCAAGGAGAATATAAAGCTGTAAAAGCGGGAGAGCAACCCTGCCCTCCAAAAAATAACTTCGAATTTAAAACTAATCGACAAGGAGATGGCGGAAAATGAAAACAATAGGCGTATTGACCAGCGGCGGAGACGCTCCGGGCATGAACGCCGCCATACGGGCGGTTGTAAGAGGGGCCATCTATAACAAACTTAAAGTCTATGGCATTCGCCGCGGCTTTGAAGGCTTATTGGAAGGTGACTTTGAGGAAATGGAGGTATCCTCCGTATCGGATATCATCCAGCGAGGAGGAACCATACTTCGCACGGCAAGGAGCGAGGAATTCATGGAGCCTTCCGGGTTTAGCAGGGCTTTGGATATGCTGGAGAACTTTGAGATAGACGGGCTTGTGGTAATCGGGGGAGACGGATCGTTAAGGGGCGGACTTGAGTTGTCCCGGGCAGGCATCAAGGTGATGGGCATTCCGGGGACTATCGACAACGATCTGGCGTATACAGATTACAGCATAGGTTTTGATACTGCAGTGAACACCGTGCTTTCTTCCATAAGCAATATCCGCGACACCTCTTCTTCTCACGGGCGCTGCACGGTGGTAGAGGTGATGGGGCGCGATTGCGGCAACATCGCCCTTCATGCCGGCCTTGCGGGTGGCGCCGAATGCATACTCGTACCTGAAGAGGAAGTGGACATCAATAAAATATGCCGGAAAATCATACAGGGAAAAAACAGGGGAAAGCTTCACAACTTGATTCTCCGTGCGGAGGGAGTAGAGCTTGGAACCACGGAATTGGCTGAAATTATAGAACGGCGCACCGGATTGGAAACCAAGGTGGTAGTCCTGGGTTACACGCAAAGAGGCGGATCGCCCACAGCCAGAGACCGGAATTTAGCCAGCCTCATGGGGTACCGGGGAGTGGAACTCCTCCTTGCCGGCAGTGAAAGCAGAGCTATAGGAATCCGTGGTTCGGAAATTATGGATATGGATCTTTCCGAAGCATTGGAAATGAAACGGACCTGGGACCCGTCCATCATGAACTTGTCAGATATCCTGTCGATTTAATTCAAACCGGATAAATCACAGATGTTATTGTGGAATCATTACCATGTGTCAGACGGCCGGGACTACGATTACCTCGGCCTGTTTTTTTACCCGATTAGTGAGCTGTTGGACTACGTTGCTGCTTTCCTTTTCTTCGCCGGATTCTCCGAGGATAATATGCGTGATTTTATACTTATGTACCAGGTCTATCAGGGTATCCAGGACATCGTTGGAACGGACTACGGTAAGCTGGGCGCCGTATGCCATGGCTTTTTCATATAGATACTCCAGGGCTTCTCCCTCTTTAGATTTCCCCAGGAATTTAAATTGATAGTGGGCAACGTGGATGATAAAGAGTTCGTCGTCGGCATCGTCCAGCAGATCGTGACCGTATTGAATCAGTCTTTCACAGGTCTTTTGTTGTGTTACACAGACCATTATGTTTTTCATCGAGCAATGTCCTCCTCAGGTTTGGATGTTCATCGGAATTCCCTATACTATTAGTATACATGAACCGGCAAGATAATGCCATCACTTCCTGCCCTGCCGGAACAGATGTCCGGCAGACCCCTAGTCGGTTGACGATGGGTTTTCCCGGTTATATAATTAGAGGAAGTTAAAAAATCAGGAGGTCTGCATGCGGATTGTGACTATTCTTTCCGGCCTATTTGTGCTGGGAACGGGAATTTGGTGTTTTGCTCATCCCGGAGTGCCCTTCATAACCATAGCCTTTGTTCTAGGGATTGCCATGATGATTTCCGGTTTGAGCAACATATTGGCCTACGTTGTTTTTCGAAAGAACAATCCCTGTGTTTCATGGCAGTTTGCAGACGGCCTGCTGACTGCGATCTTTGCTTCCGTGGTTTTATCCGATACGGTTCTTACCGATGCTATGGTTGTGCTGTTTTTCGGTATGTGGATTCAGTTTTCGGGTGTATTGCGCATCATGGCGTCCATGGAGATTCGAAGTAAAAAGGTGACTGGTTGGTATTGGGTATTGATACCGGGGGTATTGAATCTTTTAGCGGGCATTTACAGCCTCTTCAACCCTCTCCTTGCGGGGTTTGCTCTTGTTGTAGTGATAGGAGGCATTTTTATCCTGCAGGGAATAAACGGTGTTGTAGGCGGAATATTTTTAAAATTTGAACTCGGGAAGACGAGGAAAGAAAAAATACAGGAAACAGGCAATAAAGACCATGGAGAAGCAGATGTTTAAGGTTGGTGTTATCGGAGGAGGGGCTGCCGGAATGATGGCAGCTCTTTCCGCTTCACGAATTCTGTCTGCAGGAGATGTGGTTCTGCTGGAAAAAAATCCGATGTTGGGGAGAAAGATCCTGGCCACGGGGAACGGTCGGTGCAATTTCTCAAACCGGGGCTGTAGCTGGAAGGATTACGGAGGGAAAGACCTTTCCCTGGTGCGTCATGCCTTTGAACACCTGAGCCCAGCACAAACCGTAGAGTTATTTGAAGAATTGGGAGTACTGGCAAGAGAAGAGAGCGAAGGCAGGCTCTATCCCTATTCGGAGCAGGCCTCGTCAGTAGCCGATGCATTGCAGTCTGCGCTGGAAGAAACCGGGGTCGTTATCCGTTTGGAAAGGGAAGTGACAGGAGTAAAAAAACCTGAAGGAAAATTTGTGGTGGAGTGGGACGGTGGTTTCACTCAGGTTGAAAGTCTGATTATAGCGACCGGAGGTAAAGCGGGACATGGATTTGGTTCCACAGGAGACGGATACGGCTTTGCCAAAAGCTTCGGGCATAGTTTAGAACGGCCTCTCCCTGCTTTGGTACGGGTTGTAACGGAGAGCGGCGTTTCCGACAACCTTAAGGGAGTCAGGGCGAAAGGCGCCGTAAGTCTGGCAAAAGAAAAAAAGCTTGTGGCACGGGAAGAAGGAGAGATTCAATTTACAGAGGACGGTCTTTCGGGAATTTGCATTTTCAATCTGAGTCGGATTTTAGGAGATAAACCGTCGGATTATTCCATTCAGATCGATCTGTTTCCCGGATTCTCAGTGGAAAGGTTGCTTGGACTGCTTGAGTCAAGGGGAAGCACATTCGGAAATCGCCCCGCGAAAAGCATCCTCGAAGGCATGCTTCACAGCAGGCTGATCCCCATATACTTAGAGCTTTCAGGCGTGGATGCTAGTTCATCCACTTGCCAGGTGGATGATGAAAAGCTTCTTTGCCTGGCCCGCCTGCTCAAATGTCGAGAGGTGGCGGTAAAAGCAACCAAAGGCTGGAAAGAAGCCCAGGTAACCGTAGGAGGTGTTAAGGGAGAAGAGGTTTATGGAGAAACCTTGGAGTCGAAAATAGTTCCCGGTTTGTTCTTTGCAGGAGAAGTGCTCGATGTGGACGGAAAATGCGGCGGTTGGAATCTGCAATGGGCTTGGAGCTCCGGTTGGACTGCGGGAAAACATGCGGCCCTTTTTTCCCTGCAGGATGGGAAATAAAAGCTCTTGATAAAAGAAAGGAAGGGATAGGAATATGGCCATTGAGAAAGGTTACATTCAAGTGTATACGGGAAACGGAAAAGGAAAGACGACGGCGGCGCTGGGGATTGCGCTCAGAAGTCTTTGTGCCGGAAACAGAGTCTTTTTCGGACAGTTTATGAAGGGGCAGGATTACAGCGAACTCAAAGCTCCGCAATACTTTGAAAAACTGGAGATGGAGCAATTCGGCACCCCTTCTTTTGTCAAGGGGCAGCCCTCACCGGAGGATATTGAAAATGCAAAGAAAGGTTTAGCCAGAATGAAAGAGGTCCTCGTCTCCGGCGACTATGATATGGTGGTATTTGACGAGATCAACACCGTTCTTTTCTTTAAAATGCTTGAGGTGGCGGAAGTGATGCGCGTGCTGGATCTGAAGCCGGAAGGAACGGAGGTCATCCTCACCGGACGCTACGCCCCTCAGGAGATCATAGATCGTGCAGATCTGGTGACGGAAATGAAAGAGATCAAACATTATTACAATGCGGGCGTTCAGGCGAGAGTGGGAGTTGAGAATTGAACCGGAAAGGCTAAGGTGTTTTAGTGTTTGTTTAGTTTTGCTTAAGTATTAATTAAGCTCCGTAAATAGTGACGGAGCTTAATATTATAGCCATTTTATCAGGCTTTGGCCGGTCATTTCTATAGGCTTTTCAACGTCGGCCAGATCTAACAAAGTGGGAATCACATCGGCTAAAATACCGCCTTCCTTCAATTCCACGGAGCGGTTTGCCATTACGAGGAAGGGGACAGGGTTGGAGGAATGGGAGGTTACGACGGTATCGTCGGCGTTTTTCATACAATCCGCATTGCCGTGATCCGATGTGAGGATTAATTGGCCTCCTGCTTCCTTCAGCGCCGTCACAATTCGATGGACGCATTCATCCAGAGCCTCGATGGCTTTGACTGTAGCCTCAATGCTTCCCGTATGTCCTACCATATCGGGGTTTGCGAAATTCAATATGATAAAATCGTACTTTTTTTCATAGATAAACTCGATTACCCGGTCCGTGATTTCATAGGCACTCATTTCCGGTTTCAGGTCGTAGGTAGGCACCTTTGGCGAAGGGATAAGAAGTCTGTCCTCGCCTCTGTTAGGGGCTTCAATGCCGCCGTTAAAGAAAAATGTTACGTGGGCGTATTTTTCTGTTTCGGCAATTCGCAGCTGCCTGAATCCCAATTTGGAGATGTATTCTCCGAAGGTGTTCCTAAGCGATTGGGGAGGGTAGGCCACCAACACATTGGGCATTTCCGCGTCATACTGTGCCATGCATACATAACACAGTCCTGAAGGTCGTCTGTCTCTCACAAAGCCGTTAAACCCATCGTCTGTAAAACAGCGGGTGAGTTGCCTTGCCCGGTCCGGTCTGAAATTAAAGAAAATTACCGAATCGTTGTCCTGCACAGTGGAAAGGGGAGAACCGCCTTCCGTGATGACGGTGGGTTTTACGAATTCGTCGTTTTCTCCCGATTCGTAGGCCAGGTTTATTGCTTCCGAAGGGGAGCCGGCATATCTTCCGACTCCCTTGGTCAATGCATCGTAAGCCAGCTGAGTTCTTTCCCAGCGCTTATCCCGGTCCATGGCGTAATATCTTCCGGATATGGATGCGATTTTGCCGATGCCGTGCTGCTTGGTGAAGGTCTCCAGTTGCTCCAAATAAATGAGTGCACTGCGGGGAGGAACGTCCCTTCCGTCGAGAAATGCGTGAATATATACGCGATGCAACCCCTTTTTCTTTGCCAGTTTCAGCAAGGCAAACAGATGAGAAATGTGGCTGTGGACGCCTCCGTCGGACAGGAGTCCCATCAGGTGCAGGGAAGATCCCCTTGCCAGGGCATGTTCCATGGCGGTATTCAACTCGCTGTTATCGAAAAAACCCCCTTCTTCAATATCTTTGGAGATGCGAGTCAGGTCCTGGTAAACGATTCGGCCGGCACCTATGTTCAGATGCCCTACTTCCGAATTCCCCATCTGCCCCTCCGGAAGGCCGACGGCCAGCCCGGATGCAGAGATGAGAGTATTCGGGTAGGTGGCGAAGAGCCGGTCAAGATTTGGAGTAGAGGCCAATTTGATGGCGTCGGTGCAAGTATCGTTCATGCTCTTTCCAAACCCGTCTAATATCATCAACATTGTTGTGTTCATTGTCTCAGTCTCCTAAGAGGTCGTTTATTTGCTTCAATCTGTTCATATATTCCCTAATTATAACAAAAAATAGCATTAAATTATATAACTTTTTGGATGAATGGGAAGGAATCATAATTATGTGAGGACAGCAACAAAAAAAGTACTCCCATCAAAGAGCTCCCATGTCGAAAAAACTCTGCTTATACGTTATAATTAAAGAAAATCATTCAAACATAGAGGAAATTAACGGGAGAAGAGATGAACTGGACAGAAGAACAGCGGCAGGCCATCGAAATAAGGGATAAGAGTATCCTGGTTTCCGCTGCTGCGGGCTCGGGCAAAACCGCAGTGCTTGTGGAGCGTATCAAGCAGATAATTCAAAACGACGGTGTAGCCGTCGACGAGATGTTGGTGGTGACTTTTACCAATGCTGCCGCATCGGAGATGCGTGAAAAGATCGTTTCTGCTATACCGGAGCAGATGAACAGAATACATAAAGCGCATATCAGCACTTTTCACGCGTTTGCTCTGGATGTGATCCGTCGTTATTTCCATCTCATCGATCTTGAACCCGGTTTTAAAATCTGTGATGAGGCCCAGAAAATCCTTCTGCAAAACGAGGCTATGGAGCAGTTGTTCCGTGGCCGGTTTCAGAAGCGTGATGAGGACTTTCTGCTCTTTTTGAGGCTTTATGCCAGCAGCAAAAATGAAGAGGCGGCAAAATCGATTATATTCAATCTCCATAACTTCTTGCAAAGCCTCCCCGATCCCTTTGCCTGGCTGGAGGAAAAAATAGAAACCCTTGCCTGGGATGAGAAGCTATTCCGCGAAAGTGTGCTGTTCCGGGAGATGGTTGCGGATATTTGCGAGGAATTGGAATCCGTAAAGACCGATTGCCTAAGCGTATTGCAGGCAGTGGAGGAGGCAGGTCTGGCCAGCCTTGTCCCGAAAGCTCAAGCAGATCTCCAAATGGTGGAAGAGATTCTTGCCAATATAGAAAAAGACTACGACAGGGGAGTTAATCGCTTGAAGGCTGCCGTCTTCCAAAGGTTTGTAGTCTCGGGAGACGACAAGGCAGGTTATGGGGATATTCGGGATGATATTACTTATCTTCGCAACAGAGCCAAAGACAGCATTAAAAAGCTTATATCCCGATATTGTTCAAAACCTTTAAAGGAGTACATATCGGAAATAAATAAAACCTATCCTGTAGCATTGATACTGAAAGGGCTCGTGGAGGAATTTGACTCGATATACAGGCAACAGAAGCAGAAAAAGGGTCTGCTGGATTTTTCTGATATCGAACATTATGCCCTCAAAATCCTCTATGATGAGGCGGCTGCATCGGAGTATCGCAACAAATTCAGATATATTTTCATAGACGAGTACCAGGACAGCAATCTGGTGCAGGAGGCCATCATCGAGAGGATTCGCCGGGAAGACAACGTCTTCATGGTGGGTGATGTAAAGCAGAGCATCTATAAATTCCGACTGGCAGAGCCGGAGATATTCATCGATAAATATGAAAGGTTCAGGAAGGGCGAAGACCCTTCCTCCATGAAGCTGGATTTGAATCGTAACTTCCGGAGCAAGGAGCCGGTAATTCAGTTGGTCAACCACATATTCCGCCGGATTATGACCCGGAGAAGCGCAGGTATGGATTATGACGAGGCGGCGGCACTATATAAGGGAGTGAGTTACCGGGGGCCGCTGGAATACAAAGCGGAGCTTCATCTGGTGGAAGATCGTCAGATAGAGGATGAAAATCTGGATGAAGAGATCGTTGAAATGAAGAAAGCGGAACTGGAGGCCCACGTGGCTGCGTCTCTGATAAAGCAAAACATAGGCCTGCCATATTATGATGAAAAGGCGAAACAACAATGTTTTCTTGGCAATAGGGATATGGTGATCCTGCTTAGAAGCGCCGCCGGCATTGCGGAAATATACTGTGAAGCTCTTGAAAAGGAAGGCATCCCTGCTTATATGGACACCGGTGATGGATACTTTGATACCTTGGAGATATCCGTTTTTCTGAACCTGCTCAAGGTCATCGACAACCGGAGACAGGATGTACCTCTCCTAAGCGTACTGCGCTCACCTATTTTCGGGTTCACCATCGATGAGCTGGCAGAGATCCGGGTGGAGCATAAAACGGGCTCCTATTTCGATGCTTTTCTTTACTACAGCCAACAGGGCGAGAGGGAAGAGCTGAAGCAAAGATGCAGGGAGACTCTTTCCCTCATCGAGAAATGGAAGCGAAAAGCGAAATTCCTGCCGTTGCCGGACTTTCTGTGGGAGCTGATCCGGGAAACAGGATATTATAGCTATGTGGGAGCATTGCCGGGAGGTACTCAGCGCCAGGGCAATCTCAGGACTCTTGTGGACAAGGGAGCCGCCTATGAAAGCAGTTTGGGAAAAGGTCTCTTTGGCTTCATCAATTACATTGACGCAGTCAGAAAAGGGAAAATCGCTTCCACGCCTACCAAGTTGCTTGGGGAAAACGATGATGTAGTTCGGGTCATGACTGTGCATAAGAGCAAGGGGCTTGAGTTTCCTTTCGTATTAGTAGGTGGTCTGGGCAAAGGTTTTAACAGAGAAAAGGGTGGAGCTGCCAGTTTTCATAAGCAATTAGGTGTTGCTTTGAGACAGGTGGACAGAGATAAATGCTGCTATAGGAAGACCCTTCTGCAAAATATCATAGAAGCAAGGCAGAGCCGGGAAGAGATGGCTGAAGAAATTCGGATACTTTACGTTGCTCTTACTCGCCCTATGGACAAATTGATTCTCCTGGGCTCCGTAGGTGATGCGGAAAGCGCTATGAAGAAAGCTCGAAATCAAGGCCCGGCTATTCCCTCTAAGGCCAGGAACTATTTAGACCTTCTTTTTCCTGCATTAAGCGACTATAAAGATATTTTATTCAGGATTCATGACAGAAGGGTCATATCAGTAGAAAAACTGGAACGGCCGGATCCGGAGAGAATGCTTGGGAAAGCCATTGCCCAGGGCTTTGATGTGGATAAATCATTTTACGACATGGTGGCGGAACGGCTCAACTGGACTTATGGTTATCCTGCCGCTCTGATAAATAAATCGAAGTATACCGTATCTGAACTGAGTCGCCGTCACGAAAAGCCGGAGCGGCGTCCTGTCGGAACAGAGGCAGCGTCAGAAGGAGCACAGAGAGGTATAGTCTATCATGCCATAATGGAGAAAATTCCTCTGGGAGCCGACTGGAATTGGGATATAGAACGTGTTGCAGATTTTGCGCAAGATCTGGTGCGCAGAGAAATCTTATCGGCAGAAGAGATTGAATCCGTGGATCTTTCAAAAATCCTTCGTTTCTTAGAGTCTCCTCTCGGGAAGCGTCTGCGCAATGCAACCCGGGTTTATCGGGAGGAAGCTTTTAATCTGCTCATGGAGAAGGACGGTGAAAAGATTATCGTACAAGGCATCATCGACTGTTACTTTACGGAAGGAGATAAACACATTCTGATCGACTTCAAATCCGATTATTTAACGGATAAACCTGAAAGCATCGCCGCATTGAAAGAAACCTACCGGCCGCAGCTGGAATTATATAAAAAGGCCCTTGAGCAGATCCGCGGAATCCGTGTAGACGAAACGTATCTTTACCTCTTTACTGTGGATCGGGCCATCAGACTTTAATTAGTGAAGAAAACGAAAAGGGGGCGCATTTTTTGCGTCCCCTTTTGTGTAAGATTATTTTCGTTTTATGAACTATACTTCCATAGCCCGCATTGCAAGTTCCTTGTCCAGCTTTCTTTGCTCCAGTACCTTTTCGTATTCTTCATCTGTCATCTTCTCCATGGAGATGCCCGTAAAGCCGTAGAAGGCTGATACGAAAGGATTGACCCAGTTGAGGATTGCGAACGGGAGATAAGAGAATGTGGCTACACCCAGGAAGCCGCTCATTGTTGCGCCGCAGCTGTTCCAGGGAATCAGCGGTGAAGTAACCGTTCCTGCGTCTTCAATACATCTGGACAGGTTTTTATTCTTAAGCTTTCTGTCTTCAAAGGCTTCCTTATACATTCTTCCGGGTAGAATTATGGCCAAATATTGGTCGCAAGCAACAATATTGATGAACACGCAGCTGAACAGGGTGATTACGACCAATGAGCCTACGCCCTTAGAGAATTTCAAAAGCGCGTCAGCTAACGATTTCAGCTGCTCCGAGGCCTCCATGATGCCGCCGAAGCACATGGCTGCCATAACAAGTGAAATAGTCCACATCATGCTCTGCAGACCGCCTCTTGTCAGAAGCTCATAGACCTCAGGAATCTCGCTGGAGGATTCATATCCGTAGTTGAGTATGACGCCCCAATCTGCAACAGGAACTCCCTGAACGGCCATGAAGATAGTGCCGAGCACAACACCGCCGATGAGGCCGGGGAGAGCCGGGGTTCTAAGGGCAATCATCACGATAACTGCAACAGGCGGAATCAAGAGCACCGGAGAAATCCAGAATTCTTCCTGCATGCCGCCCATGATCATTTCCATAGTTGAGAAGTCTACACTCTGGCCTGAATGTCCCATGCCCAAGACTATGTAAACTATAAGTGCGATAATGAGGGAGGGGGTGACGGTCCAGATCATGTGGCGGATGTGCTCAAATAGAGTGGAACCCGCAACAGCAGGAGCCATATTTGTGGTATCGGATAAGGGGGACATCTTGTCTCCGAAGTAAGCTCCGGATACGACAGCGCCGGCGGTCATGGCCGGGCTGATGCCAAGTCCCATACCTACGCCGATAAGGGCCACGCCGATGGTTCCGGCTGTACCCCAAGAAGTACCGGTAGCCAGAGATATGATGCAGCAGAGCAGGCAGCCGGCAAACAGGAAAATACCGGGATTCATAATGATAAGTCCGTAGTAGATCATTGACGGGATGACGCCGCCTGAAACCCATGCACCGATCAGAATACCTACTGTCATCAGGATGAGAAGCGCCTGCATGGAACGGTTGATAGCTGCCAGGATACCTTTTTCCAGGTAACTCCATTTCCAGCCGTTTGCAATCGCAACGATGGCGGCAACGGCGGCGGCTACAACAAGTGCTATGTGTGCCTCGCCGTGGTTGCTGACCATGATTTCATAGTAGAGCAGAAGCAACATGATAATCATGACTAGCAAGGTCTGCCACAAAGGAATTTTTCTACCCATTTTGTTCCTCCTTAAATAAGATAAAACCGTAAAAGAAATAAAGAAATGATTAATAATTTAGCGTTATTATTCAACGCTGTATAAATTATACAGTTGTATAATTAGTACGTCAAGGCAGAATAATTTAACTTTTCTAATCGTTAAAATAGAAAGGTGAATGCGTTGAGTAAAACCCTGTAGACTATTGTAATCAGCTGAATACGGGCGCTTCAGCGCGGTGAGAAATAATAAAAAAATCATCGCTTTACAATGATAGTACAATAAAGTATAATCAATTATACTGGTTTTCGCGAGAAGTTTTATGCGAACTCTTCGTGTGATCCATTTATAAACAGGAGGATGTTAAAATGAAAAAGAAAATCGGCATTTTACTGGTGCTTGTATTGTTGTTAAGTGCATTTGCCGCGGGTTGCGGCGGACAGGCCGATGAGCCCGGAGAAGTGGAAGAAGATCTGTCCTTGGCGAAAATTCAGGACAAGGGAGTGCTTGTCCTTGGCTGTGACGATGCATTTCCGCCCATGGGATTCCGTGATTCGAGCGGAGAAATTGTAGGTTTTGATATCGATCTTGCGAGAGCGGTGGCGGAAAAGCTGGGAGTTGAACTGGAAGTGAAAGCCATCAATTGGGACACGAAGGAAATGGAACTGAACAGCGGCGGCATCGACGTTATCTGGAACGGATTCACCATTACTGCTGCGAGAGATCTTGAAGTGGAGTACACGAAACCCTATCTGAACAACGAGATCATGATTGCTGTTCGCGCAGATTCCCCCATCAGGTCCAAAGCTGACCTGGAAGGAAAGATACTGGGCTATCAGGTGCAAAGCTCCGCTGATATCGCCGTCAAAGGAGATGCTGAATTCTTTGAATCTCTCGGTGATGTTCGCGAATATGACACTTATCAGGATGCCCTGCTCGATCTCACCACAAGCGAGCGTATCGATGCCGTTGCAGTGGACAAGATCCTCATCGAATACATTGCCGCACAGGAACCCGGGACCCTTTACATATTGGAGGAAGCTCTCGGAACGGAGTACATGGGCATTGGATGCCCGAAGGGTGCGGTAGCATTGCGGGAAGCCATAGACAATGCCCTGGACGAGCTTTATGAGGACGGCACCGTAGAGGCTATATCAAAAGAATGGTTCGGAACCAACATAGTGATTCGTGACGTTCCAAAACTGACACAAGAACAATTAAAAGAAATGGGACGATAATCCATGGAATTAGATTATACCATCTCCATTCTCGGGTTTATCCTTCAAGGTACAGGTGTTACGCTGAAGGTGTATGTAATTACCCTGGTATTTTCCATTCCCCTGGGCATACTATGTGCCCTGGGGAAATTGTCGTCTTTTAAACCGCTTAATTGGTTTCTGGGGGCTTATACCTGGCTGTTCCGAGGGACGCCGTTGCTGCTGCAGCTGTTTTTTGCATATTATGGACTTCCGGCGTTAGGTCTTGAATTAGATCGCATGAGCGCGGCTTATGTAACCTTTGTAATCAACTACGCTGCATACTTTACGGAGATATTCCGCGGAGGAATACAGTCCATAGACAGCGGACAGTATGAAGCGGCAAAAGCCTTGGGTATGACTTATGCTCAGACCATGCGGCGCATCATTCTGCCCCAGGCGACCAAAGTAGTGCTCCCACCCATGGGCAATGAAGCCATTAATCTGATCAAGGATACGGCTCTCTGCGCTGCTCTGTCGGTGCCGGAAATACTCAGGAATGCAAAGGTTACCGTGGCCAGAGACTTCAACGTGGAAGCCTATATAATTGCGGCCCTCATCTATCTGGTCTTTACCTTTATAATCATCCGGGTATTTCGCGCGCTGGAGAAGAAATATTCTTACTACAGCAACTGAGAGGATATAAAATGGAAATCATCAGAGTAGAAAATTTGCATAAGAATTTCGGAAAGCTGGAAGTGCTGAAAGGGATTAATTTCTCGGCGCAAAAAGGAGAAGTCATTACCATAATCGGCCCGTCGGGGTCCGGGAAAAGCACCCTGCTGAGGTGTATGAACGGGTTGGAAGAAGCTGATGAAGGTCAGGTCATTACAGATGCCCGTATCGGCATGGTATTTCAAAGCTTCAACCTTTTTCCTCACATGTCGGTCATCGAGAACCTCATCGAAGCTCCTATAATCGTAAAAAAAATGCCTAAAAGCGATGTGGAACGCATTGCGGATGATCTGCTTGCAAAGGTGGGGTTGATGGACAAAAGAGAAGCCTATCCTTGTCAGTTGTCCGGCGGCCAGAAGCAGAGGGTGGCAATTGCCAGGGCATTGGCCATGGAGCCGGAAATCATGCTGTTTGATGAGCCCACATCAGCTTTGGATCCCCAATTGACCGGCGAAGTTCTTCAGGTAATGCGGCAGTTGGCTCGGGAGGATATGACTATGATCGTCGTTACCCATGAAATAGGATTTGCCAGGGAAGTATCCGATCGGGTTATCTTCATGAATCAGGGAGTCATCGTTGCGGAAGGGACGCCGGAAGAGATGCTGATTGATCCCCAAATCCACGACCTGCGCGCATTTCTTGCTATGGATAAGAAGAAAGAAACTATAGAAACTCCCGAATGTGAAAAGGTAAGCGATTAAAGAGATTTCATTTATATATATATAATAATCGACTGGAAATAAATCGGGGACGATTCTTTTGATATTCGATCTAATTTGAAACTCAAAAGGATCGTCCCCGGTGGTTTGTTCAATAATTTCGCTGATGACTTTTTTCTTTTTCATTAAATGAACGTTATCATGTTTTGTTCAGAAGGAACCGGGTATTAATACATCCCGTACATTATATATATACAAATGCAAAACAATAGCTAAAAAATGCCAATTGTCAAACAAAAATTGGTAAGTATATTTTTAAATTTTCTGTCTTATAAAAAATTAAAAAAAGGTGTTGACAGTTTCGAAATAGAATGCTATTCTGATAAAGCTGTCGCTCGGAGCTGGGGCGCCTTGAGGTAGTTTCAGCCAAGCAATAAAGCGGTTCAAGAGATAAAAATCGATTGACATGTTCGAGCGAAAGTGATATAATAATTAGGCCACTCCACATGGGCAAGCCTTTTGGAAGTGGCAGCCGGGAAAGCCCGGCGAAGCCGCGCAGCGCGGCATGGAACCTTGAAAACTCCATAGTGCAGAAATTATTAGTCAAGATCTGTACAGAGAAACATTCAATGCAAATTGGATGGGTTAACGTACAATTCTTTAGTAACACGGAGACGCAAAGACGTTCTCAACTGAGCAAGGTTTTAAGGCCGAGAGGTCTTAAGATATAAGTATCAAAGAGTTTGATCCTGGCTCAGGATGAACGCTGGCGGCGTGCCTAACACATGCAAGTCGAGCGTGAACCCTGCGAATGAAACTTCGGTCGATTTTGCAGGGGGAAAGCGGCGGACGGGTGAGTAACGCGTAGGTAACCTGCCCCATACTGAGGGATAGCCTCGGGAAACCGGGATTAATACCTCATAACACCGTATATTCGCATGGATGTGCGGTCAAAGATTTATCGGTATGGGATGGGCCTGCGTCTGATTAGCTGGTTGGTGGGGTAACGGCCTACCAAGGCGACGATCAGTAGCCGACCTGAGAGGGTGATCGGCCACATTGGAACTGAGACACGGTCCAAACTCCTACGGGAGGCAGCAGTGGGGAATATTGCACAATGGGCGAAAGCCTGATGCAGCAACGCCGCGTGAGCGAAGAAGGCCTTTGGGTCGTAAAGCTCTGTCGGGTAGGAAGATAATGACGGTACTACCCGAGGAAGCCCCGGCTAACTACGTGCCAGCAGCCGCGGTAATACGTAGGGGGCGAGCGTTATCCGGAATTACTGGGCGTAAAGAGTGCGTAGGTGGCTGCTTAAGCGTGAGGTGAAAGGCAATGGCTTAACCATTGTGAGCCTCGCGAACTGGGTGGCTTGAGTGCAGGAGAGGAAAGCGGAATTCCTAGTGTAGCGGTGAAATGCGTAGATATTAGGAGGAACACCAGTGGCGAAGGCGGCTTTCTGGACTGCAACTGACACTGAGGCACGAAAGCGTGGGGAGCAAACAGGATTAGATACCCTGGTAGTCCACGCCGTAAACGATGAGCACTAGGTGTCGGGGTCGCAAGACTTCGGTGCCGCAGTTAACGCATTAAGTGCTCCGCCTGGGGAGTACGCACGCAAGTGTGAAACTCAAAGGAATTGACGGGGACCCGCACAAGCAGCGGAGCATGTGGTTTAATTCGAAGCAACGCGAAGAACCTTACCAGGGCTTGACATCCCTCTGACAGGTGGGTAACGCCACCCTCTCTTCGGAGCAGAGGTGACAGGTGGTGCATGGTTGTCGTCAGCTCGTGTCGTGAGATGTTGGGTTAAGTCCCGCAACGAGCGCAACCCTTGTCATTAGTTGCCATCAGGTGATGCTGGGCACTCTAATGAGACTGCCGGGGATAACTCGGAGGAAGGTGGGGATGACGTCAAATCATCATGCCCCTTATGTTCTGGGCTACACACGTGCTACAATGGCCGGTACAGCGAGAGGCGAACCCGCGAGGGGGAGCAAAACTCCAAAACCGGTCCCAGTTCGGATTGCAGGCTGAAACTCGCCTGCATGAAGTCGGAGTTGCTAGTAATCGCGAATCAGCATGTCGCGGTGAATGCGTTCCCGGGTCTTGTACACACCGCCCGTCACACCACGGAAGTTGGGGGCGCCCGAAGTCGGTCAGTAAATAGGCTGCCTAAGGCGAAACCAATGACTGGGGTGAAGTCGTAACAAGGTAGCCGTATCGGAAGGTGCGGCTGGATCACCTCCTTTCTAAGGAGACTAAAATTTCTGCACTATGAGTTTTATAAAAATTAATGCGCAGGGAAATTTTCAGCTAGCGTAGACACGACGACTGAATACGACAGGAGCGTATATAGAGATACGTGACTGAGTATGAAGGAGGAGTGGCATAGCTAGATGGAAATTTAACAAGCATGGGGATATAGCTCAGCTGGGAGAGCACCTGCCTTGCACGCAGGGGGTCAAGAGTTCGAATCTCTTTATCTCCACCAAGAACTTAATAAGGTTCTAAACGGGGGTTATACCCCAGACCTTCTGACATTTTATGTTGATGTCGGAAGGGCGCACCTTGAAAACTGAACAATGTAGAGAGATCCAACGAAATGCGAGATGTAGTTAGAAAACATCACTGAGTCTAGTAGTCTAGAAGAGGGTGTTAACTACAATTTCGAGAGAGCAACCAGAAGTCTGCGACGCTACGCAGACGCAATTCGCGGTCAAGCGAATAAGAGCATAAGGTGGATGCCTAGGCACTAGGAGCCGACGAAGGACGTGGTAAGCTGCGAAAAGCTGCGGTTAGGCGCAAACAGCCGTTGACCCGCAGATGTCCGAATGAGGGAACTCACCTGGGGTAATGCCCAGGTACCCCGTGATGAATCAAATAGTCACGGAGGAGGCAACCCGGGGAACTGAAACATCTAAGTACCCGGAGGAAAAGAAAGAAACCTCGATTTCCTAAGTAGCGGCGAGCGAACGGGAAAGAGCCCAAACCACGGCGTAAGCTGTGGGGTTGTGGGCCATCCGCAAGCTGCTTGCGGCATAGACGAATCCGCCTGGAAAGGCGAGCCAAAGGAGGTAACAGCCCTGTAGTCGAAATGCTGAGAGCAGTGGGATGGTACCAGAGTACCATCGGGCACGTGAAACCCGGTGGGAAGCAGGGGGGCCCACCCCCCAAGGCTAAATACTCCCTAGTGACCGATAGCGAATAGTACCGTGAGGGAAAGGTGAAAAGAACCCCGGGAGGGGAGTGAAATAGAACCTGAAACCTTATGCTTACAAGCAAAGGGAGCGCAAGTGACCTTGTACTTTTTGTAGAACGGGCCAACGAGTTATGGTATGCAGCGAGGTTAAGGTGTTCAGCACCGGAGCCGAAGCGAAAGCGAGTCTTAAACGGGCGTTTAGTTGCATGCTGTAGACCCGAAACCGGGTGATCTATCCATGTGCAGGTTGAAGTATCCGTAAAAGGATATGGAGGACCGAACCCATGTCTGTGAAAAAGGCTGGGATGACGTGTGGATAGGGGTGAAAAGCCAATCGAACCCGGAGATAGCTGGTTCTCCCCGAAATAGCTTTAGGGCTAGCCTCGGGTAAGAGATATGCGGAGGTAGAGCACTGAATGTTCTAGGGGCCTTCACCGGTTACCGAAAACTATCAAACTCCGAATGCCGTACTATCGCTGCCCGGGAGTCAGACTATGTGGGATAAGCTTCATAGTCGAGAGGGAAACAACCCAGACCAACAGCTAAGGTCCCGAAGTGTAAGTTAAGTGGAAAAGGATGTGGAGTTGCGAAGACAGCTAGGATGTTGGCTTAGAAGCAGCCACCCATTTAAAGAGTGCGTAATAGCTCACTAGTCGAGTGACTCTGCGCCGAAGATAAACGGGGCTAAAACTTACCACCGAAGCTTTGGAATGGTTCGCAAGAATCATTGGTAGGGGAGCATCGTGTACGGGCTGAAGCTTAACTGAAAGGTTAGGTGGACTGTACAGGAGAGAGAATGTTGGCATGAGTAGCGAGAGCAAGGTGAGAATCCTTGCCGCCGAAAATCTAAGGTTTCCTGAGGAAGGTTCGTCCGCTCAGGGTAAGTCGGGACCTAAGCCGAGGGCGAGAGCCGTAGGCGATGGACAACTGGTTGAGATTCCAGTACCACCGAAAGTCGTTTGAGCGAAGTGGGGACGCAGGAGGATAGGCTGAGCGCGCGGTTGGTAGAGCGCGTCGAAGCGTCGAGGGAGAGCTGGTAGGCAAATCCGCCGGCTTGCTAATCCTGAGGCGTGATCGGGAGGGAAAATAAAGTACCGAAGCAGCTGATTTCACACTGCCAAGAAAATCCGCTAGCGAGACTGTAGGTGCCCGTACCGCAAACCGACACAGGTAGATGAGGAGAGAATCCTAAGGCGATCGAGAGAACTATTGTTAAGGAACTCGGCAAAATGACCCCGTAACTTCGGGAGAAGGGGTGCCTGCGCAAGCAGGCCGCAGCGAAATGGCCCAGGCGACTGTTTACCACAAACACAGGTCTCTGCTAAAGCGAAAGCTGAAGTATAGGGGCTGACGCCTGCCCGGTGCTGGAAGGTTAAGGGGACGTGTTAGCGCAAGCGAAGCACTGAACTTAAGCCCCAGTAAACGGCGGCCGTAACTATAACGGTCCTAAGGTAGCGAAATTCCTTGTCAGGTAAGTTCTGACCCGCACGAAAGGCGTAACGACCTGGGCACTGTCTCAACAATAGGCTCGGCGAAATTGTAGTACCGGTAAAGATGCCGGTTACCCGCAGCAGGACGGAAAGACCCCGTGGAGCTTTACTGCAGTTTGACATTGGATTTCGGCGTTGCATGTACAGGATAGGTGGGAGACTGGGAAGCCAGTACGCCAGTATTGGTGGAGTCACCCTTGGGATACCACTCTTGCAACGTTGAAGTTCTAACCATGTGCCGTGATCCGGTACTGGGACATTGTCTGACGGGCAGTTTGACTGGGGCGGTCGCCTCCTAAAAGGTAACGGAGGCGCCCAAAGGTTCCCTCAGCGCGGACGGAAATCGCGCGAAGAGTGTAAAGGCAGAAGGGAGCTTGACTGCGAGGCCTACAAGTCGAGCAGGGACGAAAGTCGGGCTTAGTGATCCGGTGGTTCCGAGTGGAAGGGCCATCGCTCAACGGATAAAAGCTACCCCGGGGATAACAGGCTTATACCCCCCAAGAGTCCACATCGACGGGGGTGTTTGGCACCTCGATGTCGGCTCGTCTCATCCTGGGGCTGAAGCAGGTCCCAAGGGTTGGGCTGTTCGCCCATTAAAGAGGTACGCGAGCTGGGTTCAGAACGTCGTGAGACAGTTCGGTCCCTATCCGCTGTGGGCGTTGGAAATTTGAGTGGAGCTGTCCCTAGTACGAGAGGACCGGGATGGACATACCTCTGGTGTACCAGTTGTACTGCCAAGTGCATCGCTGGGTAGCTATGTATGGACGGGATAAGCGCTGAAAGCATCTAAGTGCGAAGCCCCCCACAAGACTAGATTTCCTTCAGTTTAACTGATAAGACCCGTGGGAGACTACCACGTTGATAGGTCGGAGGTGTAAGTGCAGTAATGCATTTAGCTGACCGATACTAATAGGTCGAACGCTTGACCAATGGTTTTAGCTTCTCTACATTGTTCAGCTTTGAGGGTGCGCCCTCAACAAGCATCAATTGCGAGGGTAATTTTTCGTAGTACGGAAAATTAACGAGCAAGATCTGGTGAGTATAGCGAGGAGGCTACACCTGTTCCCATCCCGAACACAGAAGTTAAGCTCCTCAGCGCCGACGGTACTTGGCGGGCGACCGCCCGGGAGAATAGGTCCTTGCCAGTTACTTAAAAGAAAA
>Ga0209537_1000676_pt1 | contig 41495 bp, 41 predicted proteins | sample BioPla4DNA1_FD_187698 | JGI IMG/M metagenome (GOLD analysis project Ga0209537, IMG submission 187698) | Biogas fermentation microbial communities from Germany - Plant 4 DNA1 (SPAdes) (version 2) | ecosystem: Engineered > Bioreactor > Anaerobic > Digestate | place: Bielefeld, North...
ACTCAGATAAAATCCATACTGAATTATAAATTATAGCTTCACGCAAAAGACCGCCACATTATTGTAGCGGTCTTTTTACTCCTGACAAATTTGCACCATTTTTAAATGGCTGATACCAAAGACAGGTTCGAAGTCTGTCACTCTATCCAGCTGAGCTATGAGCGCATATTTGCTTATATTTTACCATAGATTTGATCTGCATGCAACCAAATTTTGTGCTGATAGCAGCTTGCAGAGAGCAGTGAAACTGGAGTCAGCGGCCAAAGGCGGTTAAGACTTTTTCGTATGGATCCAGCAGCCTCTGGTAAGTTTCCATTGCGTATTTATCTGTCATGCCGGAAAGATAATCGCACAGCACCCTGCGCTGTTCAAGCTCGTTTTTAGCATTCTTCCAGCGGGCTTGAGTCTGCAGTGGCAGAAGTCTAGGCTCGGATAGAAAAAGCTGGAACATCTCTCGGAGCAGCCGACTGCCTTTATTTACCATCACAAGCACTGAAGGATGATGGTAAACTTCTTCGTGGAGAAAAGATCGCAGGCGAGTCAGCTCATGTTGATAATCTGGCGAGAGGCGAATCACAGGCCCAGGCAGACTGCGGATCTCTTCAGGGGTCTGGTCTGTTAGATTCTTTCTGCTTTCTGTTATTAAATTGACGTTGAATAACTCAATTAAGTGCCGGACAAGCTGGCGCCTTCTGAGCCTGGGATCACCCTGCCAGAGGCCATCCCGCTTTAGCCTTGAGCGCACCTCGTCCCACAAGGCAAGGGGAAGCTCCCAGAGTTTTTCTTCTGAGAGAAGGTTCGCCACCAGCGCATCTTCTAGATCATGGGTTACGAAAGCGATTTGATCTGCGAAATTTACAATTTGAGCCTCAATTCCAGGTTGGGGGGTAGCCAAAAATTCCTGCACAGCCTGAGGGTGGTCATAACAAGTTGTATGGCGGGCGATCCCTTCCCTGGTTTCAAAGGTGAGGTTGAGGCCATCAAAATTAGGATATCTCTTTTCGAGAGAATCCACAATGCGCAAACTTTGGATATTGTGTTCAAAGCCGCCAAATTCTGCCATCAGCTTGTTGAGAGTTTCCTCTCCAGCGTGTCCAAAAGGGGCATGCCCTAAATCGTGGGCAAGGGCAATTGCTTCGGTTAAATCCTCATTGGCACCTAAAGCTCTGGCCACGGTTCTCGCGTGTTGAGCCACCTCTAACGTATGGGTGAGCCTTGTCCTGTAAAAATCTGCTTCGTGGACAACATAGACTTGGGTTTTGTACTGCAGCCTTTTGAAGGCTGTTGAATAGAGAATCCGGTCTCGATCCCTTTGAAAACAGGTTCGATATGGGTCTTCGTTTTCTGGGTGTCTCCGGCGCCCGGCAGGTGTGCACTTTGCTGCCCAAGGTCCAGTCACTGTTTTTCCTCCTTCAATGTGGTTAATCTATTAATTCGCCCAAAGGAGCTGGCTTCCTTTTTTTTGGATTTTCATATCTAAAAAATTGTTTTGCAATTAAGACTTTTTGACAGGCCTTGCTTTTTTTCCGCCAATAGGGTAGAATAATTGATGCAGGAGCTGAAGTCTTGCGGGAAATAAAATTTTGTCCTTGACTGTAAGACAGTTCCATGCTAAAATTGAAAATGTCTTTGGGGAGTCGTCTAGTGGTAGGACGCCAGGTTCTGGCCCTGGTAGCGAGGGTTCGAGTCCTTCCTCCCCAGCCAAAATGGCCCTATCGTCTAGTGGTTCAGGACACCGCCCTCTCACGGCGGCGGCAGGGGTTCGAATCCCCTTAGGGCTACCAACCCCGTATATGAGAGCTTTCATTGAAAGCTCTTTTTTTTTGGAATTGAGATGTAGGGAAAATTTCCCACTGAAAAAGGATTTTTCATGCGCTTGTAGAATTTAAGATCTCGATGGTTTTTTTGGGGATAATTGGCAGGTTTATCTGGAAAACTAAAAGCAAGCTCGATTATGGAGGCAAAAAGTGACTGAAAAGGCAAAAATTATGGATGCTGAGGAAATCAGACGCGCCCTGATGCGGATCGCAAATCAAATAGTAGAACGCAACAAGGGTGTTGGGGGACTCGTGATTGTGGGGATCCACAGGCGGGGTGTTCCCCTGGCAAAGCGTTTGGCTGAAGCAATTTTTAAGTTAGAGGGAGAAGAGGTTCCTGTAGGGACTTTGGACATCAACCTCTACCGGGATGATCTGAGCACCATCGGTTACCAGCCAATTGTCCGTAAAACAGAGATTCCCGTAGATATATCAGCTCGAAACGTGGTCTTGGTTGATGACGTGCTCTACACTGGCCGCACTGTCCGGGCAGCCTTAGATGCGTTAATGGACCTTGGCAGGCCTAAATCCATTCAGTTGGCAGTCTTAGTGGATCGAGGCCACAGAGAACTTCCCATCCGGGCAGATTACGTAGGCAAAGACGTTCCTTCCTCGAGAAAAGAGATCATTTCCGTGCGGATCATGGAATTTGATGGTAAAGAGGAAGTAGTCATAATTGACGGAAAAAGCGAAAGGACTTAGCGCCTTTCGCTTTTTTTGAGAGGAGGCCTTATGTATGGCAAAGTGGTACCATAAAGATTTACTCGATATCAAAGACTTAAAAGCAGAAGAAATCGAAACCATTCTCGATCTGACCAGTTCCTGCAAACAGATCTACCAGCGCCAGATCAAGAAATTTCCCACCCTCAGAGGGAAAACAGTAGTCCTGCTCTTCTTCGAGCCCAGCACCAGAACCCGAACCTCCTTTGAGATTGCCAGCAAATGGATGAGCGCAGACCTTGTGAATGTTTCAATTGCACAGAGCAGTGTTGTGAAAGGCGAAAGCCTCTACGATACTGCTCGAACCATCGAAGCCATGGGCACGGATCTGGTTGTGGTAAGGCACAGGTCAGCGGGAGTGCCTCACACCTTGGCTAAACTCTTGAGCTGCAGCGTCATCAATGCAGGCGATGGCGCCCACGAACATCCAACCCAAGCTTTACTGGACTTATATACAATTCGGGAGCGGCTCGGCAGGATCCAGGGGCTGAAGGTGCTCATCGTCGGCGACATTCTCCACAGCCGCGTAGCCCGTTCACAAATTTACGCTCTCCAAAAGCTGGGCGCAGAAATCACGGTTTTGGGACCCAGCACCCTTATTCCCAAAGGAATTGAATCTTTTGGAGTGAAGGTGGGCACCTCTTTAGAGGAAGAACTGCCTAAGGCAGATGTGGTGAGCTTACTGCGCATCCAAAAGGAACGCCAGGAGCGAGGGCACTTTCCCAGTCTTGCTGAATACGCGGAACTTTACGGAATAAACGAGGAGAGGCTCAAGCTCATCCGCGACGACGCGCTGATCATCCACCCAGGTCCCACAAACTTAGGGGTTGAAATTACCCCTAAAGCTGCTGAGGACAAGCGCTCTGCCATAAATCAGCAAGTGACAAACGGTGTGGCAGTGCGAATGGCAGCCTTGTATTTGCTTTTGGGAGGAGGACAAGAAAATGAGCTTGTTATATAAAGGCGCCCAGCTCATAGACCCAGGTTCCGGCTTTCAAGGGCTGGCAGATATCCTGATCTCAGACGGCACTATTGTTGCTGTTGGCAAGGCTGATGAATCCTGGCAGGCAACAGAAGTTCGGGATGCAACTGGAATGCTCATCTTCCCAGGACTTGTGGATTTACATACACACCTGCGGGAGCCAGGAGGAGAACACCGTGAAACCATTGCCACAGGCATGGCAGCTGCAGCCCGAGGCGGATTCACCACAGTCTTTGCCATGCCCAACACTGACCCTGCAGTGGACAACCCTCAATTGGTAGAGTTCGTCCGGGCCCAGGCGAAAGCAAAAGGCACCATCCGGGTTGAGCCTATCGCAGCCATCACCAAGGGCAGAAGGGGAGAGGAGCTTGCACCAATCGGGCAGCTGGCAAAGTCTGGTGTGAAGGTACTCTCTGATGACGGCTCCTCAGTTGCTGATGCGAGGTTAATGCGCCTTGCCATGCAGTACGCTAAAATGTTCGGGCTTGTAATCAGCGACCACTGCGAAGATGCAAATCTGGCCCATGGCGGTGCTGTCAACGAGAGCGAAACCTCCACCAAACTAGGCCTGCCTCCTTTGCCTGCCTTGGCAGAGGAAGTGATTGTAGCCAGGGATCTGCTGCTGGCTGAAGAGACAGGCGCTCGCCTCCACCTTGCCCATCTGAGCACTAAAGGCAGCGTGGAGCTTCTGCGCAGCGCCAAAGCCCGCGGCATTAAAGTCACTGCAGAGGTAACCCCCCATCACCTCACTTTAACAGAAGAAGCAACAGCAAGTTACGATACAAATATGAAGGTAAATCCCCCCCTGCGCGGAGAAGAGGACAGGCAAGCTTTAATTGCTGCGTTAGCAGACGGAACCATCGACTGCATTGCTACAGACCACGCTCCTTGGGCACGCCACGAAAAAGAGGTGGAATTCGACGCAGCTCCTTTCGGTATGGTTGGTTTGGAAACAGCCCTCAGCGTGATCTGGACAAAGCTTGTGGCGACGGGCGTTTTGCCTGCCAAAAGGGCAATCGAAGCCCTCTCCACCAAACCATGTCAGATCGCAGGAATAGATGGCGGCAGCTTAAAAGTCGGCGCAAGGGCAGATTTGGTGGTCTTCGATCCAGACGCAAGCTGGAAAGTGGATCCGGAAGAGTTTGCTTCCAAAGGGAAAAACACACCCTTTGCCGACTGGTCACTCCAGGGCAGGGTTGTAGAAACTGTTGCGGCAGGAAAAGTTGTTTATAGATTGGAGAATGAAGATGCCTGAGATCGCAAAAATTATCCAGAACAAAGCTTTAGGAGGAAATTTGTACAGACTCGTCCTGGAAAGCCAGAGCCTGCAGAAAGCAGTGCCCGGCCAGTTTGTTCATTTTCTCGTCCAGTCGCAGGCAGAGCCTCCCACCTGGGATCCCCTCCTGCGCAGGCCGCTGAGTGTTTACGATCTGGAAGAGGAAAAAGCTTCCTTTCTCTACAGAATAGTGGGGAGAGGCACAAAACAACTGGCCAACCGCAGACCAGGGGAAAAGATAGATTTATTGGGCCCTTTGGGCAGAGGCTTTCAAATTACACAAGACCCAGCCCTTTTGATCGGAGGAGGGGTGGGGGCAGCGCCGCTGCTTTTCCTCGCCCACAAGCTCAAAGAAAAACAGCAAAAGTTCGTTGTTTTGCTGGGCGCCCGCACTGCCCAGGAGCTTGCCCACGCTGGTGATTTTGCCAAATACACACAGGACCTGTTCTTAGTCACAGAAGACGGCTCGGTGGGCAGGCGGGGGCTTGTCACTGATTTTGTGCCAGAGGTGGCAGCTCAATTCAAGGTCCGTCCCAAACTCTACGCTTGCGGGCCCAATCCGATGCTGGCAAGCCTTGCAGCCTTTGCAAAGGAAGCAGCCCTACCCTTGGATGTTTCCCTTGAGGCAGCAATGGCCTGCGGTGTTGGCGCCTGTTTTGGCTGTGCGTGTCAGCTGAAAGACGGCAGCATGGCCAGGGTCTGTGCAGACGGGCCTGTTTTCCCATACGAAGTCTTAGATTGGGGAGAAAAAAATGGCTGATTTGACAGTTAGTCTGGGACGGTTGAAGCTGAAAAACCCGATCACAGTAGCATCCGGCACCTTTGGTTTTGGCCGAGAATATGCGTCTTACTATTCCCTCAGCGAGCTGGGTGCCGTTATTACAAGCGCAGTGACTTTGGAAAAGCGAGTGGGCAACAAGCCGCCGCGGCTAGCAGAAACCCCTTCTGGAATCCTCAACTCCATTGGCCTTGAGAACCCTGGAGTCGAGCATTTTCTGCAGGAAGACCTGCCATACCTGCAGAGAAGTGGCGCTACTGTCATCGTCAACATAGCAGGCAGGACAGTGGAGGAGTACAGAGCTGTTGCAGAGCGCCTCTCTCAAGCAGAGGGAATTGCAGCTTTGGAAGTTAATATTTCTTGCCCCAACGTGAAAGAAGGGGGGATCACTTTCGGCACAGAGCCGCAAATGGCCCAAAGGGTCACTGCCTCAGTGCGGGAAGTCTGGCCCGGACCCTTGATTGTAAAGCTGTCGCCAAACGTGACAGATATCGCTCTGTTGGCCCGGGCTGTGGTGGAGGCAGGTGCAGAGATCCTTTCCCTCATCAACACCATCACCGGCATGGCCATTGATCCTGAAACCTGGCAGCCGAAGCTGGGCAATATAGTCGGAGGCCTGTCAGGTCCTGCCATCAAGCCTGTGGCTGTGCGGATGGTCTGGCAAGTGGCACAGGCTGTAGACGTCCCCATCATCGGCATGGGCGGGATCGTGGCTGTTGAGGACGTGGTGGAGTTTCTGCTGGCCGGCGCTACCGCAGTATCTGTGGGGACAGGCAATTTCCGCCAGCCTACCCTGGCAAGAGATCTAGTCGGCGAACTCGATGAATATTTGACCACCCACCAGCTGACAACTGTCCAGCAGCTTATCGGTCAGGTGGGAAAAGGAGGAGACAGATGGCGCACTTGTGTGTAGCTTTGGATTTCGCCCATGCAGACGAGGCCATAGCCCTCGTCCGGCAGCTGACCCCACAAGTTAAGTGGTTTAAGGTGGGCATGGAGCTTTTCAACCTGGCAGGCCCTCAGATCGTAGAAAAAATCAAGGGGTTGGGAGCTGAGATCTTCCTTGATCTCAAGCTCCACGATATTCCCCAGACAGTGGAGAGAACAGCAAAGGTCTTAGCAGCCCTTGGGGTTGGCATGTTCAACGTCCACGCCTCAGGCGGCAGGGCGATGCTGGCAGCTGCAAGACGAGGTGCAGACAGCGGTGCTGATGAGAATAACCTTCCCCGGCCGCACCTTCTGGGCGTGACAGTGCTTACAAGTTTGGATCAAGCAGCCCTGCTTGAGGTTGGAATCGACGAGCCCCCCAAAAAGCAGGTTTTGCGCCTCGCAAGGCTCTGCAAAGAAGAGGGGCTCGATGGAGTTGTCTGCTCTCCCCTGGAAGCTGAAACCCTCAGGCGAGAGCTGGGAGGAGAATTTCTCCTCGTCACCCCTGGTATTCGGCCAGCCTCTGCAAGTCTTGGTGACCAGAAGCGGATCTCCACCCCCGCCATGGCTGTAAAGGCAGGCGCTGACTTTTTGATCGTGGGCAGGCCTATTACCAGGGCTGAGGATCCCCTGGCAGCTGCAGAACAAATTTTAGCAGAAATGAGGGAAGAAGGATGACAGAAGCTGAAGTACTACAGATATTCAAAGATGCCGGTGCGTATCTGGAAGGACATTTTCTCCTTACTTCAGGCAAACACAGCGGCCATTACGTAGAAAAATTTCAAGTTTTGCAATACCCTGAGCTTACCGAAAAGCTCTGCGGGGAGCTTGCTGCCCGCTTTCAAGGACAAAACATCCAAACTGTTGTAGGCCCTGCCACAGGCGGCATCATTCTCTCCCAGCTGGTGGCAAGAAAGCTTGGCGCAAGAGCATTATTTACAGAAAGGGAAAACGGCCAAATGGCCCTGCGTCGCGGCTTTCAAATCCAACCGGGGGAGCGGGTGCTGGTGGTGGAAGATATTGTTACCACAGGCGGCTCTGTGCACGAAGTGTTAGCTGTCCTCTCTGAGCTGGAGGCAGACGTGGTTGGCGTCGGGCTCCTTGTAGATCGGAGCGGCGGCAAGGCCAATTTCAATCTGCCCACTGAGGCTCTGCTGCACCTGTCCATCCCTGTCTACGAGCCTTCAGATTGTCCTCTCTGCAAAAACGGCATTCCTCTCACACAGCGGGGCAGCCGCTACTTGAAAGGAGGAAAATCATGAAAGTAGCAATAGTCATGGGCAGCAAATCGGATCTGCCCATCATGGAAAAAGCAGCAGAAATTCTCTCAGAGTTTGGCTTGGATTATGAAATGCGCATTCTCTCCGCCCACCGGACACCAGAGGAAGCTGGCGAGTTTGCCCGGCAGGCAAAAGAGCGCGGCTTCAGTGTGATTATTGCCGGCGCTGGCCTTGCAGCCCACCTGCCTGGAGTTTTGGCCAGCTGGACCACCCTGCCTGTAATCGGCGTTCCCTTGTCCAGCAAAGCCCTTGGCGGCCTGGATGCGCTGGCTTCCATCGTCCAGATGCCTCCAGGCATTCCTGTGGCCACTGTGGGAATCGACAATGCTCAAAATGCAGCCCTTTTAGCAATAGAGATTATGGCTTTGAGCGATCCTGTATTAGCAGAACAGCTCATCTTATACAGAGCGAAGCAAGCCGCAAAAGTCATGGCTCACGACAGTGCACTTACGACAGATGCTTAAAATTGGCCTGGGCATCACAGCCCTGCTGCTCTTGACACGAGGGGTTTTTGAGCCAACCCAGCTGGCTGTTACAGAAATTGCTCTGCCAGAAGGCCCGCAAGCAACTATCGCTGTTTATTCAGATCTCCACCTTGCCAAAGGCAGAGCACCCTTGGCCAAGCTGAAAAAAGCTCTTGCAGATCTTGAACCGGACTTGGTGTTTGCCTTGGGCGATTTCAGCGAACGCCCCCTTGACCAGCACGAGCTTGCCTATCTCAGTTCCCTGGCATCTTTAGCTCCAACCTTTGGGGTCCTGGGCAATAACGACACCAGTCCCGAGCTAGTCCGGCAGCTGGAAAGGGCAGGCCTGACAATTTTACAAAATCAGGGAGTTAGGCTCTCTTTCCAGCAAGGCGACATTTACATCTATGGTGTAGAAGATGTGAGGGCAGGCAAACCCAGCCTTTCAGGCCTTGCTGGGGCCGCCTCTGGCGACTGCGTGATTCTGCTCTCCCATTCTCCTGAAATCATCAACCAATTAACCGACCAAAAAGTTGATTTGATCCTCTCCGGCCACACCCACGGAGGACAAATTTGCCTGCCAACTGGCCAGGCCGTAATCACCCACAGCAAGCTGGGCCCCAAATACGATTCAGGCCTTTTTTCTCTGGACAATGCAAAACTCGTAATCACCCGGGGCGTAGGCACCAGCGGTCTGCCGTTTAGGCTCTTTTGCCTGCCTGAACTTGTGGTTTTAAGGCTGGGGAGATAAGGTTTTCTTAGGTTTTCAAAATTTCAACAAATCTTGACACTCCTTTGCGGAAAGGGTATAGTTAGTATTGGCAAAAGGTTAACTAAAGGTTAAAGGACTTTTAACGATAAGTTAAGAGTCCTTTCCTTAGCTGCCTGCAAAGCTGGACCAGAGAGATGGAACAAGGAGGATACGTGATGAAGCTTGCCTTTTCTACACTAGGCTGCCCTAATTTTACTTGGCCGGAGATCTATTCCATGGCCAAAGATCTAGGCTTTGACGGCATTGAAATTCGCGGCCTTGGAAGTGAAATCAAAGCATCAAAGGCGCAGCCCTTCACAGATTCGGAACTGCCCCAGACCTTAAAGAAACTCAAAGAATTAAGGCTCGAGATCCCCTGCCTATCTTCAGGCTGCTGCCTGGCTGAAGAGAACGAAGAAAATTACCAGGAGATCGCAGAATATATAGAGCTTGCCGCAAAGCTAGGCACGCCGTACGTAAGGGTGCTGGCTGATCTGGAGCCCCAGCCGCAGTCTGAGGTTGATGAAGAGGTAGTCTTAGCCTCCCTGCGCCGCGTGCTTCCCTTGGCTGAAGAGAAAGGCGTCACCCTCCTCGTTGAAACAAACGGCGTCTTTGCAGACACTGCCCGGCTGTGCAGGCTGATGGACGAGGCAGCAAGCGATGCTCTGGGAGTGCTCTGGGATACCCACCATCCTTACCGGTTTATGGGCGAAACCCCAGAGCAGACCGTGCAAAATCTTGGTGCATATATCAAATACGTTCACATAAAAGATTCGGTGGTGGAGGACGGCAAGATTCAGTACAGGCTCATGGGCGAAGGGGACCTGCCTGTGGACCAGATCATGCTGGCCCTCGACTCCATCAATTACGACGGCTACATTTCCCTGGAGTGGGTGAAGCGCTGGGCCAGCGAGCTCAGCGATGCTGGTGTGGTTTTTCCCCACTTTGCCAATTTCATGCGCAGATATATCAAGGGGACTCCGGCAAGAGGCAGGCTGTTTGACAACAAGGCCAAGACAGGAAGATATATCTGGGAAAAGGACCTCTTGATTGATTTAACCTTTCCCCAGGTGCTGGACAGGGTTGTGGAAGAGTTCCCAGACCAATATGCCTTCCGCTACACCACCTGCGACTACACCAGAACATATTCTGAATTCCGCGACGATGTTGATGAGTTTGCCAGGGCTTTGATCGCCTTGGGCGTCAAACCCGGAGATCATGTAGCCATATGGGCAACTAACGTTCCCCAGTGGTTCATTACCTTCTGGGCAACAGTGAAAATCGGCGCAGTCCTAGTCACTGTCAATACAGCCTACAAGATTTACGAGGTGGAATACCTCCTCCGCCAGTCGGACACCCACACTTTGGTGATGATCGACGGCTATAAAGATGTGGATTACCTGAGCATCATCAGAGAGCTCTGTCCAGAGCTTGAAACCAGCGAGGCTGGAAAGCCCCTTCGGATAAAACGTTTGCCCTTTTTGAGGAACATCATCACCGTCGATTCCAAGCTGCCAGGTTGCTTAACCTGGGAGGAAGCGTTAGCTTTAGCTGATAAAGTACCCCTTGCGGAAGTGCAGCGGCGAGCTCAGGCAATCAGCAGGCACGATGTTTGCAACATCCAATATACATCAGGCACTACAGGTTTTCCCAAAGGCGTCATGCTGACCCACTACAACGTGGTCAACAACGGCAAGTGCATTGGGGACTGCATGGACCTTTCCACAGCTGATAAAATGCTGGTTCAAGTGCCCATGTTCCACTGTTTTGGCATGGTGCTCTCCATGACAGCCGCCATGACCCACGGCGCCACTCTCTGTCCAATACCTTATTTTTCGCCGAAAACCGCACTGGCTTGCATCAATCAAGAAAAGATCACCTGCTGCAACGGTGTGCCCACCATGTTTATCGCCATGCTGGAGCACGAGGATTTCAAACGCACGGATTTTTCCCACATGCGCACTGGTATCATGGCAGGCAGCCCTTGTCCTATCAAAGTGATGCAGGATGTAGTTGACAAAATGAACATGAAGGAGATCACCATCGTCTTCGGGCAAACAGAATCTTCCCCAGGCTGCACCCAGAGCAGGGTTGATGATTCCATTGAACTGCGCGTCAATACTGTGGGCAGGGCTTTGCCTGGTGTGGAATGCAAGATCGTCGATCCAGTCACTGGTGAAGACTTGCCGCCAAACACAGACGGAGAGTTTGTGGCGCGAGGCTATAACATTATGAAAGGCTACTACAAAATGCCTGAAGCAACTGCAGCGGTCATCGATGAAAACGGCTGGCTGCACACAGGGGATCTCGCCAGGATGGACGAGAACGGATACTTCAAGATAACCGGCCGGATCAAGGATATGATCATCCGGGGAGGCGAGAATATTTATCCCAAAGAAATAGAAGACTTCATCTACACTCATCCCAGTGTCAAGGATGTCCAGGTAATTGGCGTTCCAGATGAGCAGTACGGCGAGGAGATCATGGCCTGCGTCATCCTCAAGGAAGGCTGCAGCCTCACTGCAGATGAGCTGAAGGAATACGTCCGCTCCCATATGGCGAAGCATAAAACCCCTCGCTACGTGGAATTTGTTGACGAGTTCCCCCTCAATGCTGCAGGCAAGGTCTTAAAATACAAAATGAGGGAATGGGCTGTGGAAAAGCTGAAGCTGCAGGGTGCCGCCGGGATCGATACTGCCTAGCGGCTAAATTATGCCCCACCGGAAGGTGGGGTTTTTGCTGGTAAATTTGAGGGAATTTGTTATAATTGTGGTAGAAAAAGCTTTGGCGAGGTGTTCTTTTGACCAAGGAAACCTTGTTTCGCTGCCCAAACTGTCACCAAGCATTGATAAGAGGAGAGAAGCAGTATTACTGCTCTGGTGGCCACACATTCGATCTTGCAAGAAAGGGATACGTAAACCTGCTCCTTCCCAGCCACACCCGCTCACGGGAACCTGGGGACAGCAAACAGATGCTGCAAAGTCGCAGAGCCTTTTTGAACAAGGGCTATTACCAGCCTTTTTCCGATGTTTTAAACGAAACTGTGCTCAGAACTCTGCAGAGGGAACGGCTCGCCTTGCTGGACGCAGGCTGCGGCGAAGGCTACTATCTGGCAAGGCTAGCAAGCTGCTTGCGGGAGAATTTAAGTGAAAAAGCAGAGCTGTACGGTATAGACATTTCAAAAAGGGCTATTAACTATGCAGCAAGTCGAGATAGGAACCTCCAGCTTGCTGTGGGCAGCAGCTACCACCTGCCAATTGTGAACGAATCCCTGGACTATTTGCTCTGCATTTTTGCGCCTCGCCACGAGGGAGAGTTCGCCAGGGTCCTCAAACCCAAAGGCTTATTGCTGGTGGCAGCTCCAGGCCCGGACCACCTGTTCAGCTTCAGGCAGGTCCTCTATAAAGATCCTCCTCCCATAGGCGAGAGGGGGACAGTGGGGGAAGGATTTAAGCTTCTGGCAGAACGCCATGTGAGTTATGAGGTGGAGCTCAGGCAGAAAGAAGATCTGCTGCATCTTTTTAGAATGACGCCGTACTGCCGGCACGCAGAAGGCACTGAATTTGAGAGAATAGAGGCGCTGCAGATTGAGGTGGATTTTAAGCTTCTGGTATACCAAAAAATCTGAGCTAGGAGGGGAGAAATGAGGGCTGCGTCTGAAGCTAGACAGTTTTCAGGAGAAACCTGGCGGGTTTTGACAAACCTTCCCAAAGAACAAGTGGGAAAAATAATCGCAGCTGCTTTATCACAAGCCTTATGGGCAACTTTCCACAGCAAGAAAATCGCTATTCGTGAAGCAGGCAAACTTACTGTAAAGCTGGGGAAACAAATCTGAGTTTTTCTGAAGCATGAAGCCTGTACGCTCAATGAGGAGCGAGAGCTTTATCTTCAAAACATAGGGCCTAGATTCGAAAGAACTGGCAGGATTTGGAGAAGGGCTTTACGGAAGAACGCCCTCTCGAAGCTAGCCGCCTTTCGTGCATTATCCATTGCTGAGAAAAAGGATATTGTAGTTTCGGGTTTTCTGTGGCTTGGCACCTTCTTTTTAGTAGGCGGAGGATTAGATTTTGAAGGCGGAGCACCTGATCTGGATATTAAAGTCGGCGGTATAGGCCAGCACAGAAACCTCATCTCCCACACCATCCTCCTGGGACTGTTTCTGGAATTCCTGCTGAGGTTAGCTGTCGGCCTCTTCAGGGCGGGAAAGGAATACCTGCCTCAGGAGAAGAGCCTGATCTGGAAGCAGGTTGAAAAAATCGCAATTTTCCTCGAGAAAAACGAAAACGTCCTGGTCAGCGGCATGTGGACCGGACTTGCCGTCCACCTGCTGAAGGATGCCAGTTTAGGCGCTGCCAGAACAAAGCCGTATACCGGCATTCCTTTTTCAATGCCAACAGAAGCGCACCAGGCTCTTTTTGCAGGCAATTCCTTTTTCTCCTTCTTGTTCGGCAAAAACCCAGCAGCAGAAAAAGAACAAGATTAATTTCAAAGCATAAACATCTCCTCACCTTGAATATGAATAGAAAGAACAGAAGGGGAGGAGATGCCGGGTGAAGGATGCCCATGCAATAGAACTGGTGGAACTAATCGAGGGGCTGGGAACAGATCCCCAAAAGGGCCTGAGCCATGGTGAAGCGAAGCGTCGTTTGGCCCGTTTTGGCGAAAACTGCTTCTCTGCACAACAGGGACCAGGGCCAGTGGCGATTTTTCTCAATCAATTCAGCGACTTTATGGTTTTAGTCCTCATGGGAGCTGCCCTTCTCTCTGGCTGGCTGGGAGAGTGGAGCGATGCAGTAACTATCTTGAGCATTGTGGTTTTAAATGCAGTGCTGGGCTTTATCCAAGAATACAGAGCTGAAAAGTCCCTGGCAGCCCTCAGGCGTCTGTCTGCACCAACTGCCAAGGTGAAGCGAGGCGGCAGAGTGGTGAAAATTCCAGCTGCTGAATTAGTACCTGGGGATCTGGTGCTTCTGTCTGCAGGCGATGGAGTGCCTGCAGATCTGAGATTGATCAGTGGGACTGAGCTTGAAATAGATGAATCAACTCTTACAGGCGAATCGATGCCAGTTCACAAATACAGCAGCCTGCTTAACGTGGAAGTTCCCTTGGCTGAACGCAGCAACATGGCCTGGATGGGCACCTTGGTCACCAAAGGTGATTCTTTGGGCCTTGTTGTTGCCACAGGCATGGAAACCCAGATGGGGCAGATCGCAAGCCTCCTCGGCGCAGGCAGCCAGGAAACTCCTCTTGAGAAGAGGCTTGCCCAATTGGGCAAGTACCTGGTCCTCTTCTGCGGAGCAGTCTGCGGCCTGGTTGTGGCTTTGGGACTGCTGCGCGGGGAACCTGTGGAACAAATGGTTATGATCGGCATCAGCCTTGCAGTTGCTGCCATTCCAGAAGGACTGCCTGCCATCGTCACCATTGCTTTGGCCTTGGGCGTACAGCGGATGAGCCAGAGAAGGGCCATCGTCAGGCAGCTGCCGGCTGTGGAAACTTTGGGCTGTGTGAGCGTGATTTGTGCCGATAAAACAGGAACTTTGACTGCAAACGCCCTCACTGTACAGGCTCTTTATCTAGCTGGGAGGAAAATCACAGTCAGCGGGATAGGATATGAGCCTGTGGGAGACTTCTATGTAGGAGGGAGAAAGCTCGCTGACACCTCTGATCTCCAGTTGGCCCTGAGGGTCGCTGTACTGTGCAATAAAGCAGAGCTGCGCAGAAAGGGAGGATTTTTGAAGAAGGACAAGTGGGAGCGAAGGGGCGATCCCACAGAGGTTGCTCTCCTGGCTTTGGGAGGGAAGGGGGGCGTCTTTCGCGAAAAACTGGAGGCGTCCGGCTACAGGCAATGCGGGGAAAAGCCCTTTGATTCAACCCGCAAAATGATGAGCGTCCTCTGCCGCACCCCCCGAGGGGAACTTTTGGTTATGGCAAAAGGCGCTCCTGAGGTGATCTTAGGAAAGTGCAGCAAAATACACCACCAAAACCGGATTCTGCCCCTGGACGACTCTGCAAGGAAAAAAATTCGTCAAGCCCAAGAGCAGTTTGCAGATGAGGCTTTGCGGGTACTGGCTTTAGCCTACAGACCCTGGTCTGGAAAAGAAGAGGAATATCTGGAAGAGGATCTGGTTTTCCTGGGCCTTGTGGGGATGGCTGATCACCCAAGAGAAGGAGTGCGCTCTGCCATTGCCAAAGCCGAAAGGGCAGGCATCCGCACTGTCATGATCACAGGGGACCATGCAGGCACTGCAGCAGCCACAGCGAACAAACTGGGGATGAAAGTGGAAGCAGGCGAGGTTTGGGAAGAGGTGCAGCTTGCAAAGTTGAGTCCAGACGAGCTGCGGAAGGTGGCAAGGAATGCCAAGGTCTTTGCCCGGGTTACGCCAAAACGCAAACTGGACATAGTCAAGGCCTTGAAAGAAGCTGGAGAGATCGTGGCCATGACAGGAGATGGAGTCAACGACGCACCAGCCCTGCAGGAAGCCCACGTAGGTGTTGCCATGGGCAGGGATGGGACAGATGTTGCCCGGGAAGCTGCAGAGGTGGTACTCACAGACGACAACTTCGCCACCATTGTTGCTGCCATTGAAGAGGGCAGGGGCATTTACAAAAACATCCGCAAATTCATCCGCTACCTTTTAGGCTGCAATGTCGGAGAAATCCTGGTGATGCTTGCGGCTGCGATTTTAGGCCTGCCAGCACCCCTTCTTCCTATTCAGCTTCTGTGGCTGAACCTGGTCACAGACGGACTTCCTGCCATGGCTCTGGGGATGGAGCCACCGGAGCGGGAGCTGATGGAAGAGCCGCCCCGCAGTCCGGACGAAGGCATATTTTCCCAGGGGCTGCTGCGGAAAATTCTCGGGCAAGGTTTGGTTGTGGGCGGTGGCGCCATGGCCGCTTTCATCATCACTTTGCACAATTCCAACTGGGATCTGGCTCTTGCCAGGACTGTGGCGTTCAGCACCTTGGTTTTCAGCCAGCTGGCCTTTTCCTTCCGCTGCCGCTCTGAATACCACATCCCTTTGGCCTGGCAGGGGAACCCTCATTTGCTTTTTTCTGTTTTCCTCTCCACTGCAATGCAGTACCTGGTTTTAACCTGGCAGCCCTTGGCAGCGCTTTTTAAAACCGTGCCTCTTCAGGCCTCTGATTGGCTGGTGGTCTTCTTCCTCTCATCGTGGCCGGTGCTGTTGTGCCAGTGGGTTATGGAGCTTATCACATCTGCCAGAAGGCACTGGAGCGTGGTTAAAGTCTAGAAGGATTGTTTAGAGCGAAAGAATATGGTAAAATAAGGTCTAAGTCCTTGTTTTTCTGAGCTTGAGGGAGGAAAAACTTAGAAAAGGACGAACTAACTAAGCAGTAGCTTTTCTAGCGAACATGAAATACCAAAACATGCAACAACATTAAAGGGGGAACTACAAGTGTCTCAGGCTAAACCTAAGCCACCCAGCTTGACGCTGCAGGAGCGTCGTATCGCATTAGAAAAAGCACAAAAGCTGCGGAAAGCGAGAGCTGAAATCAGGCGCAAACTGAAAGAAGGAGAACTGTCTCTATCCCAACTGTTGACCCAGGAAGCAGACGAAGTAATTGCCAGGATGCGAGTGGATCACGTCCTGCAATCTTTGCCTACTGTGGGGAAAAAGACATCTGATAAAATAATGGCTGAAATAGGGATCGCCACCAGCAAACGTCTAGGTGGACTGAGCGCACGGCAGCGGGCAGAGCTTTTGGCCTTTGCCCAGCGTTTTGAAGACAAGAAAGAAGCATAGGGGGAGAGCAAATTGGAAGTGATGCTGATCAACATTGGCTTTGGCAATATCGTTGCTGCCAATAGAATTATTGCCATAGTCGCTCCGGAATCTGCTCCCATCAAGAGAATCATTCAAGAGGCGCGAGATCGGGGTATGCTCATCGATGCAACATACGGCAGACGAACCCGTGCTGTGATCCTCACAGACAGCGATCACGTAATTCTATCTGCTGTGCAGCCGGAAACAGTTGTCCACCGCGTCTTGACCAACAAACCAACAGGCGAGCAGGCAGGAGAGTAGGGTTGAACAAAGGACTTTTGGTGGTGGTTTCAGGACCATCAGCTGTAGGGAAAAACACGGTCCTTTCCCAGTTCCTTGTCCGTTATCCCAACTCTCGCTATTCCATTTCAGCCACAACCCGCAAGCCGCGGCCTGGTGAGATTCCAGGAAAAAATTACTATTTTTACAGCCGGGAGCAGTTTCAGAGCCTCCTGGAACAAAACCAATTCCTGGAATGGGCCAAAGTATACGATGAATACTATGGGACTCCCCTTGCTCCCATTTTGGAAGGCTTAGAGAGCGGGCAGGTAATAGTGATGGATTTGGACGTCCAGGGAGCTCTGCAGGTGAAGAGGAGGCTGCCAGAGGCGGTGCTGGTTTTTCTGCTGCCGCCTTCTATTGCAGCCTTGAAAGCAAGGCTCATCAAGCGGGGGACAGAAAGCGCCCAGGACATGGACAAGCGCTTGGAAGCTTGCCAGGAGGAGATTGCCAGCGCCCGCTCCTACGATTACCTCGTCGTGAACTGTGAGGTAAGCCGGGCTGTGGACCAGCTGATCTGTATCGTTGAAGCAGAGAAACTGCGCCTTTCAAGACAGGCTTATTTGATCGATATCTTGACTGAAGGAGGTACCATTGGGAATTGAATAAGCCTTCTCTAGATGATTTATTGCAGGTAGCGGACAGCCGCTACAGTTTGGTTATTGCCGCAGCAAAACGTGCGCGGCAGCTTTTGGAAGGTGCCACCCCAAAGGTGGACACCGGTTCTAATAAACATGTTACCATAGCTTTGCACGAAATCAGTGAAGGGAAAATAAGTTATCAATCAACAAAGACGGGGATGAAATGAAAAACATTCTCTTAGGCGTAACTGGCGGCATTGCTGTCTATAAGGCAGCTGATCTGACCAGCAAACTGAGGCAGGCTGGCTTTAAAGTGCAGGTTGTGATGACGAGGTCAGCTGCACAGTTCGTGGCGCCCCTCACTTTTCGGGAGCTCACAGGCCAGCCGGTGCATCTGGATATGTTCGCAGAGCCAAAAAATTGGCAAGTGGAACACATCTCCCTTGCCCGCTGGGCTGATTTGTTTGTCGTCGCGCCAGCTACAGCCAACATCATCGCAAAGCTTGCCAATGGCATTGCAGACGATCTCCTCACCACAACGGCTCTGGCCACTACTGCTCAGCTTTTGATCGCCCCTGCCATGAACTCACAGATGTATCTTCACCCTGCAACCCAGGCCAACCTGGAAGTCCTCAGAAGCCGGGGGGTGCAGTTTGTAGGGCCGGCATCAGGCTTTTTAGCCTGCGGTGAGGAGGGGGTAGGCAGACTTGCCCCTGTGGAAGAGATTTTGGCCAAAATCGAGGAGCTCCTTGCGCCCAAGGAGCTTTCCGGCAAAAGGGTTTTGGTAACAGCAGGACCCACCCGGGAGGCCATAGATCCGTTCCGCTTTCTTTCCAATTATTCCTCTGGGAAAATGGGCTATGCAATAGCGCAGACTGCAGCCCATCTTGGTGCAGAGGTGGTTTTGATCTCAGGCCCAACCAACCTCCCGTGTCCCCAAGGCGTGCAGAGAATTTCTGTGGAGAGCGCAGCGGAAATGTACCAGGCAGTGCTCCACCATTTTCCCAATGTTGATGTTGTGGTGAAGGCTGCAGCTGTTTCAGATTGGCAGAGCGCAGCCTACAGCCCCCAGAAGCTGAAAAAGGGAGAGCAGAAGGAGCTGGTCTTGAAGCTTGTGCCGACACCAGACATCCTTTTAGAGCTTGGAAAGCGGAAAGGCAAGCAATTGATCGTGGGCTTTGCTGCTGAAACGGGAAACCTGGAAGAGTACGCCAAAGAGAAGCTGCTAGCCAAAGGCGCAGATCTGATCGTGGCCAACCCAATCGGCAGGCCTGATGCAGGATTCGGCAGCGAAACCAACCAAGTTACCGTAATCACCCGGCAGGGCACAGACAGCTGGCCCCTCTTGAGCAAAGAAGAAGTGGCAAGACGCCTCTGGAAAAAAATCGCCTCTCTCTTAGAGGAGGCGGAAAGCCTGTGAAGTATGCCCAGGTTATCATATCCATTCCGACGCGCCAAATAGACCGGCCCTTTGATTATGCCATCCCTCAAGCCTTAGAGGCAGAAGTGCAGCTGGGGACTAAGGTAGAGGTCCCTTTCGGTTCGAAAACCGTAGAGGGTTATGTGGTGGGTTTAAATGACAGCACCAAAGTTGATCCTGAAAAAATAAAGACTATTCGGGCTGTAGCGCAGGATGCTCAGCCTATTCCTTTGGAACTTCTTAAGCTGGCAACTTGGTTGGCCAGCTTTTATCAATGTCTGTACCTGGATGCCCTGCGGCTCGTGCTGCCTGCCTGGACCCAGACTACTGAACGAAAAGTGAAAACTGCTGCCCTCGCCTCTCCCATAAGCGAGGAAGAAGTTGCCCAGATGACAAAAACTTCTCCCAAGCAGGCTGCCATTTTGAAAGCGCTCTCAGAACACGGCCCGCTGTCAGTGCAGGAGCTGATAGAGCTTGCAGATTGTACTGCTGCTCCCCTGCATTCCCTGGCGAAAAAGGGTAAAGTTCAGCTGGCCTTAAAGCCCCAGCGCAGGCATGCCATGGCAAAAGTAAGCAGTACCTTCTGCCGCCCCACGTTAACCGGCCAGCAGAAGCAGGCAATTGAAACCCTTGCCGAGCTGCCGGAAGGTGGGGTGGGGCTTTTGTGGGGGATAACTGGCAGCGGCAAAACCGAAGTTTACTTGAATTTGATTCAGCAGAAACTAGATTCGGGTAAAGCAGCCATCACCCTGGTACCGGAGATCGCCCTCACCCCGCAGATGGTTGCGAGATACCGCAGCCGTTTTGGCGACCAGGTGGCTGTGCTTCACAGTCAACTGGGCGCGGGCGAGCGCAGAGACGAATGGGAGCGGGTGCGCACAGGAGAAGCACGGGTGGTTCTGGGCCCCAGATCAGCTTTGTTTGCTCCTATAGATGACCTTGGCCTCATCATTATAGACGAGGAACACGAGCCTTCCTACAAACAAGAGGCGCCGCCCCGCTATCATGCAAGGGAGTGCGCCATCAAGCGGGCAGAGTTTGCTGGCGCCCAGGTTGTCCTGGGGAGCGCAACTCCCAGCCTCGAGAGCTTCTACAAGGCTCAAAGAAGCGATTTTCAGCTTGTCTCCCTGACCCAGAGGCCCACAGGCCAAAAGCTGCCTCAAATTCAGCTGGTTGATATGCGTCAGGAACTGAAGGACGGCAACCGCAGCATGTTCAGCTGGAGCCTGCAGGAGAGCCTGAAAGAGTGCCTTGCAGCTGGGCAGCAAGCCATTCTCTTCCTCAACCGCAGGGGGTACAGCACCACTGTCCTCTGCCGGGAATGCGGTCAGGCAGTGCGCTGCCCAAAATGCGATCTTCCCCTGACTTTCCATTTCAATCAGCATCAGCTCCGCTGCCACTACTGCGACTACCACCGCCTGCCGCCAGGGCTCTGTCCCAACTGCGGCAGCAAGAGGATTCGCCACTTCGGTACTGGCACGGAAAAAGTGGAAGCAGAGCTGGGCAAGCTGTTTCCAGGCGCCAAAATAGCCCGCATGGACGTTGATACAACTAGAACAAAAGGCTCTCACGAGAGGATCTTGGGAGAATTCCGTAAAGGAAGCGCACAGATTTTGGTGGGCACGCAAATGGTGGCCAAAGGACTAGATTTTCCCAATGTCACTTTAGTAGGTGTGGTAATGGCAGACCTCACCTTGAACCTTCCTGATTTCCGCGCAGCAGAACGCACCTTCCAGCTCCTGACCCAGGTAGCTGGTAGGGCAGGAAGGGGAGAGAGGCCCGGGAAGGTGTTAATTCAGAGCTACCTGCCTGAACACTACAGCATTCAGGCAGCAGCCCGCCACGATTATCTGTCCTTTTTCAACCGGGAGCTCCCTTATCGCAAAAGGCAAGCCTACCCTCCCTTCAGCAGGCTGGTGAACATAACTGTCAGCGGTCGTGAGGCTGGTGTGGCATTTAAAATTGCCAAGGAACTGGCTGGAAAGCTTACAGGTTCCATCACAGGACCACTGCCTGCACCCTTTGCCCTCCTCAGAGGTGAGTGGCGCTATCGGATCATGGCTCGCTTTCGGCCAGATGAAGCAGTACCAGAGGACTGGCTGGAGGCCCTCACCACCCTCAATTACACTGCAAGCGGAGTGAAAATAAGCGTAGATGTGGATCCGGTCAGCATGCTGTGAGTTTTATTGCATAGGGCTTGAATAAAGTTTATAATATAGTTAAGGAACAGCAGAGGTGAAGCGTAACAGATGGCACAGCTTCCTATAAAGAAAGGGACAGATGGGATCCTCAGACAGAGAGCGAAACCTGTACCCAAAGTTACCAAAAAAATCAACAAGCTCCTGAAAGATATGCTCCATACCATGTACAGCGCCCAAGGTGTGGGGCTTGCTGCTCCGCAGGTGGGAAAGAACCTGCGGCTTGTGGTAGTGGATGTAGGGGAAGGGCCGCTGTGTTTGGTCAATCCAGTGCTGGATCAGTTTGAGGGAACCCAGCTGGATCAGGAAGGTTGCTTGAGCCTGCCTGGGGTTGTAGGCGATGTGCGGAGGGCAGCGAAGGTGAGGGTGGAGGCACTGGACGAAAACGGCAAGCCGGTGCGCTTTATTGCCGAAGGCCTATTGGCCCGCTGCTTGCAGCACGAAGTGGATCACCTGGACGGGATCTTGTTTATAGACAGAGCAATTAAAGTTAGGGAGGCTTAAACTGTGCGCATTGTCTTTATGGGCACCCCGGATTTCGCAGCAGCTTCCCTGGAAGCTCTCTTAGCTTCGCCCAACCAGATCTTGGCTGTGGTCACTCAGCCGGACAGACCCAGGGGCCGGGGGCAGAGGCTGCAGCCTTCTCCTGTGAAAATGGTGGCTGAAAAAGCGGGCCTCAGGGTGCTGCAGCCTCAAAGCGTCCGTGAGGAATCTTTCCAGCGGCAGCTTGAAGCTTTGGCGCCGGATCTCATTGTGGTAGTTGCCTTTGGCCAAAAGATTCCACCGGAAATTTTAGAGCTTCCCCCTTACGGCTGCATAAACGTTCATGCATCCCTTCTCCCACGCTGGCGGGGAGCAGCTCCTATCCAGGCAGCCATTATGGCGGGAGATGCGGAAACAGGCGTCAGCATTATGTATATGGATGAAGGCTGGGATACAGGGGATATTATTCTCAAGCGGGAAGTGGAGATCGAACCGGCGGAAACCGGGGGCAGCCTCCACGACAAACTGGCAAAGCTGGGAGCAGAAACCCTTCTTAACGCAATTCGGCTTTTAGCTGAAGGAAAGGCTACCCGCACACCGCAGCCGGAAGAAGGCGCCTGCTATGCTCCCAAACTCACCGGCGAGAGCCTCCTCATCGACTGGAACCGGAAAGCAGAAGCGGTGGAGCGGCAGATCAGAGCCTTAAATCCCTACCCAGGTGCCAGAACCTACCACAACGGAACCCTTCTCCGCATCTGGCGGGGAAAGGTGGTGCGGGGAGAGGGTGGAGAGCCAGGCCAGATTCTTTCCCTTTCCAAAACTGGGATTGTAGTCCAGGCCAAGGATGATGCATTGCTGATCGAGGAAATCCAGCGGGCAGGGGGCGGGAAGATGCCTGCAGGTGCCTTCCTTAACGGCTATTCCTTGGCTAGAGGGGATTTTTTCAGGCGAGATGAATAAACGTTTGGTGCTGGTGGCCCTCGGCGCAGCTTTGGTTTTCCTAGCAGCTTCGGCTGCCCTTATGCTGTGGCTCCTCTCAAAGCAAAGCAGGATCCTGCAGCTTCTCTTAGCAGCCTCAGCTGTTGCGCTTCTCGCAGCCCTTTTTGTGGGCGTCAGCTCTCTTGTCCTGCTTCTTCTCTGGAACAGGCCCTGGCCTTTTCTTGAGAGAATCGCAGCTTGGGCTGTGGGGTTTCTGTATCCAGTGGCACAGAAATTGTGTCAGCTGGGCGGCATAGGCTCAGATTCCCTTGCCCAGTCTTTTATTGCCGTGAACAACCGGCTGGTGAAGCTAAAAGCAGAACCCTCAGAGCCAGGGAAGCTCCTCCTTCTGCTTCCCCACTGTCTGCAGTGGAGTCAATGCCCTCATAAGCTGAACCTTGACGCTGTGGGCTGCAAAAGGTGTGGCCGCTGCCAGCTAGGTGAGCTTTTGGCTCTTGTGGAAAACTACGGCGTCAGAGTTGCCTTTGCCACAGGCGGGACCCTAGCCAGGCAAGCTGTTGCCCAGCTGAAGCCCAGCTGCGTTGTGGCAGTGGCCTGCGAGCGGGATCTGCTGAGTGGAATCATGGAAACGAGTCCCCTGCCTGTTTACGGCATCTTAAACGACAGGCCCCAGGGGCCTTGTCATAATACCCAGGTGGATTTGGCGAAGATAGAGGAGGCACTGCAATTATTTTTGAAAGGGAGGTAGTGAGGTGTTTTATTTTGGGGATCCAACTTTTATTTTTTTAATTCCTGCCCTCATTTTAGCGTTTTACGCTCAGGCCAAGGTGCAGAGCGCTTTTCATAAGTACAGTCAAGTGCCGGGTTCAAGCGGACTGACAGGCGCTGAGGTGGCCAGAAGGCTTCTAAGCCGCTACCACGTCCATGATGTGGCTGTAGAGCCAACCCAAGGCATGCTCTCGGATCACTACGACCCGCAGAAGAAAGTACTGCGCCTTTCTCCGCAAGTGTACGACAGCACCAGCATTGCCGCTTTGGGCATAGCAGCTCACGAAGCTGGTCATGCCATGCAGCACGCTCAAGGTTACAAACCTTTAGTCCTGCGTACTTCCATTGTGCCTTTGGCAAGCATTGGCTCGCAGCTGGCTTTCCCCCTTTTTTTCCTGGGCTTCCTCTTCGGCGGGAGGACCCTCATGGATGCGGGGATTATTCTCTTTACTTTGGCAGTTGTCTTCCAGCTGATCACACTGCCTGTTGAGTATAACGCAAGCTCCAGAGCCATCAAAATGCTGCACGAAAACGCCATTATCGGGCAGGGCGAAGTTGCAGCGACCCGAAACGTTCTTTCAGCTGCAGCCCTCACTTACGTGGCAGCAACTGCCATGGCAGCCATGCAGCTTTTGCGCTTGTTGTTTTTAAGAGGAAGTCGGAATGACTAGCCCTTCTCCAGCTAGGGTTTTGGCTTTCAAGACCCTGCTTGCAGTTGAAAAAGAGGGAGCTTTTGCCAGCCTCTATCTCCAGAAAGCGAAACTGGCAGAGCGGGAGCTGCGCCTGGCTACAGAGCTCGTCTACGGCACCCTCAGGGAGCGATCCCTGTTGGATTGGTGGCTGAAGAGGGGAACTGGAAAGGAGCCGGGCAAGCAGTCTGCAAGTGTGCTTACTATTTTGCGTTTGGCTCTGTACCAGTGTGCCTTTTCTTCTTCAATCCCCAAGCACGCTGCTGTGGACCAGGCAGTCCTTTTGGCAAAAAAGTTTGTGCCCAAGGCAGCTGGGTTTGTGAACTGGGCTCTGCGGGCCGTCCTTAGAAAAAAGGATCCTTTTGCTCTGCCTGAAGATGACGGTTCTTCTGACTACCTTGCCACCCGGTTTTCCCACCCCAGGTGGCTGGTGGATCTGTGGCTCGAGCAATTGGGCCTGGATAAGACGCGGAAGCTTCTGGAAGCAAACCAACAGCCCTCACCTCTTTCCATCAGGGCGAACACCCTCCGCACAGATGCCCGAAAGCTCAGGGAAGCTTTGGAGAAAGAGGGGGTCCAAAGTGTTGCGGGAAGGCTCCCTGAAGCCTTGCGGATCAAAAGCGGTAGGCCTGCTGGAACTCCAGCTTTTCGGGAGGGGCTTTTTCTCATCCAAAGCGAGGCTTCCATGCTGGCAGCTCACATTTTGGCACCAAAAGCAGGCCAGCGGGTCTTGGATCTGGCTGCTGCTCCTGGCAGCAAAACCACGCACTTGGCAGAGCTGATGGAAAACCAGGGTGAGATCCTTGCCTGCGACCTTTATCAGCAGAGGTTGAAGCTGGTGGAGGAGAATTGTCAGAGGTTAGGCATCAAGATTGTGAAAACCTTATGCGCAGACGGCAGGCAGATTAGGGAACACGTTCAGGAAGAGTTTCACAAGGTGCTTTTGGATGCGCCTTGTTCAGGCTTAGGGGTAATGAGGGGCAAGCCTGATCTGAGGTGGCACAAATCTCCTGCCGAGCTTGAGAAGCTTCCTTCCTTGCAGCTTGAGCTTCTGGCTGCTGCAGCATCAGTTTTGGCTCCTGGCGGGGAGCTCTGCTATTCAACCTGCACCATAAACAGAGCCGAAAACCAGCAAGTAGTTGAGGCATTTTTAGCCGCCCATCCCAATTTTCAGCTCGAGCCGCCGGGAGAAAGAGTGCCTGTGGCGGACCTTCCCAAAACATCAACACTGCAGCTGCTTCCTTCAGAAGATGACTTAGACGGATTTTTCTTTGCGCTTCTGAAAAGGGTCAGCTGAGGGTGGAGCAGGATAGGGGACTTCCGGCAGCTCCAAGTTTTTGAGGATGGAAATGAATCTCACAGCAGCGACAATAATCACGCACAGGAGCATTGCCCAATCTGCAGGCATCCCGGCTTTCAACAGGAAAGTAAGGACAACTGCTCCGCAAATGGCAGCTGTGGCATACAGACCAATTCCCCGCCTGAGGACGGCGGGGATTTCTGCTGCAAAAATGTCTCTGAGCATGCCGCCGGCAGTGGCAGTGAGAAAGCCGGTGAGAATGCAGCCAGCAAAATTGAAGTCTGCCAGAAAACCCTCAAAGGTGCCTATGGCGGTGAAAATGCCGAGGCCCATGGTATCGAAGATGGTAAGGATGTACATGTGCTTCAGAATATGGCTGACGAAAATAGTGGCGAAAGTGGTTACGATGACGACTATGAATAAGTAGAGGGTGTTCTCCAAAAATGAGGGAGGAATGCGGCCGATAATCAGGTCCCGGAGCAGTCCGCCGCCGAAAGAAGTTAAGAAGGCCAAAAGGAAAATGCCGATGAGATCCATCTTCTTTTTCAGCGCAGTGATGGCTCCGGAGATTGCAAAGGAAATCACGCCGATGGCGTTTAAAAACTCATAAAGCAATTCCAAATAGGTGCGCACCTCGTCACCGCCCTTAAAAAGTAAAGCCTCTTCCCACAGGAAGAGGTTTTTTGCTGAATGGTCGGGGCGCCGGGATTTGAACCCGGGGCCTCACGGTCCCGAACCGTGCGCGCTACCAAGCTGCGCTACGCCCCGCTGACACAAATAGTATACATGAAGACTGGGAAAAAAGCAACGCCTTTTTTTCGGGGGAGTTGGCAGAATAATTCTGCAATAAGCTCTTGCCAGTTGGTTATAATAATTTAGGGTATATTTTTTCTTTCTGCCAGGAGCTTGTAAAACAGGAGGATTTTGGGATCTCAGTGACGAAATACTAGATAGATCTTGCAAGTTGTAATGTTTAGGAGGGGACAGTTGTGTGGCAGACTTTTCTCAAGGGTGGGCCGGTAATGTGGCCAATTTTATTTTGTTCTGTGCTCGCCCTGGCGATCGTTTTGGAAAGGCTGTTTTTCCTTTTGCGAAGCAGAAAAGATCCTTCTGGCTTCCTGAGAAGATTGGCCTGGGCCATGGGCCAGGGAAGATGGGTGGAGGCTTCCTCTCTCATAGATGAAGCAGATACTCCTGTGGAAAAAGTTATTGCAGCCGGTTTTGCAGAGTTTTTAACCATAACTGGCGGCAATTGGCGCTTTGATGTGGACAATCCCTCTGAACAAGAGGTTTTAGATTCTGTTGAAGAGGCTATGGAATCGCAGGGCAGGCAGGAAGTGGACCGGATGCGGCAGCACTTCCCCATTTTAAGTGTGATCATAACCATCGCTCCCATGCTGGGATTACTGGGGACTGTAACCGGTATTATCAATAGTTTCAACGTGCTCAACGCCTTGGCTGGTGCTACGGATCCTCTCAGGCTCAGTGTCGGCATTGCAGAAGCGTTAATCACTACAGCTGCAGGCTTGATTGTAGCCATTCCTGCTCTGTTATGCTATACCTATCTCAACACTCTTGTGGAGAGAAACGTCAGCGAGCTCAACCGCTGGGGAGATGAGTTTCTGAGAGTCCTCAAGACAAAGCGAGGTGACGAGCATGAATATCCAAGTTCCGCGACAACAGCCGCGGTTAGAGATCACTAATGCCATAGACATCATGTTTTTCATGCTGATTTTCTTCATGCTCTTTACAACTTTCCATTCTCAGCAGACAGGCATGGATGTAAAGCTTCCCCAAGCTGAAACCGGGGAAGCCACTGCCGTTGAGGACTTTATCATTTCTGTTGACGCTGACCGGCAGCTGTACTGGCAGGGCCAGCCAATAGCCCTGGCAGAACTCGAGTCCATGATAAAAATGCAGCTGCAGGAAAATCCCCAAAGCAGATTCATTGTGCAGGCGGATCGGACAATTCAATATGATGACCTGGTAAAGGTACTAGACAGGGCGAGGCTTGCAGGTGGCACGCAAGTTGCTTTGGCAGTGCAGCCTCTTGAAAGCTCGTACTAGAGGGGTAGTTTTATGTTGGATTCAGCAAAATACAGGGGTTCGCCGCTTTGGCTTTTTATCTCCTGTTTGCTACATTTTTTAATCTTGCTGATTCCCCTTCTTTCTCCCGGGGGAGGGGAGGCGCCTGGAAGGCGCGTTATTGAGCTTGTGGAAATGGGAGGTGCTGGTTTCGGTGGTGAGGGTTTGGCAGCAGAGCAGCCTCCGGTTCCCATCTCCCTGCCGCAAACCCAGTCTATATCTCCTCCAAGCACCACCACAGCTGCATCCTCCCAAAAGGAAAATCTGCCCAGCAGTGAAGAAGTGGCTATGCCAACAGAAGAAACCCCTACAAGCACAACAGAGCTAGCGCAGGTGCTTGTTGTGCCTGAGGCACCGCAGCAGAGCACTTCTCCGCCGGCGCACAAAGTTGCTCCGACTGATCCCATCCAGTCCAGCCCTTCTACTGCCAGCCAGCAGGAAGGCGGAACACCGCAGCTTCCAGCTCCTGCTCAAGGAAGTGGAGACCGCGGTGCGGGGCACAGCGGATCAAGTGGAAGTTCCGATGGGGGAACTAGTGCAGGCAGCGGAGGTGGCCGCGGCCCGTCTCTGCCAGGACCTAAAATCATCAGCAGTTCAAAAAACTTGACGAACCACCCTCGTCCCCTGACTTTATCTACAGTGGTTGAATTCAGGCCGAATGGTTCGTATACAATCGTCCAGCCCCTTCCAAAACCAAATCCTGCAAGTAGGGCTGAGAAAGATGCTGTCAGTATTGCTGAGAAAGAATTTATGGGAGAACTTGAGAAGCTAAGGAAAGAATTTGCAGGCCTCAACAAACCATATCGGTTGAAGATAGAGTTCAACTTTTATCCTCGGAACAATCAGGGGCAAATGACTTTTCAGATTGTAAATTAACTGCCCTGACAAATACCATATTCAGTTGGTGAAATGAATGAGAAAGTTTTTCCCCCTGCTCACCTTTTGCTTGTTATTGTTCAGCAGCTCCTTTGCTGCTGTACTCGAGAACGAGTACATTAAAGTGATCGTCAATCCTGGGCCTTACGATACAGGCCGCTTTACCCTTCAGACAACAGGCGGAGATCCTGCCAGGGCTGATGATGACAATGCAGAGCTCCTCTTCGGCGGCGCAGATCCGTGGAGCTCTTATACCACCATCCGTATAGACGGCACAGACTACGTCTTTGGCGGCCCCACCCAAACCAGGGCTGGCTTTGATCTGCCTTCGGGTGAACACATCTCAGGCCCCGAGAGGCGAGGAAATGCCATTTATACCATCTATCAAATTGGCGACATCGAAGTTACCCAGGTTCTATCTTTCGCCCGCACAAGTACCACAGGCCTTGAGGATGCCCTGCAAATTCAATATTTCCTCAAAAATAAAGGTAGTGCAGCTCACAGCGTTGGCGTGCGGCTCCTTTTGGACACTAAGCTTGGGGAAGAAGACGGTGCGCCAATTCGCTTGGGCAACAGAGTGATTACAACTGAAACAGCGCTCAGGGGCAATTTGATTCCGGACTTCTGGCAGGCCTTCGACAACCTTCAAGAGCCGCGGGTTATTGCTCAGGGCACCTTAAGAGGCGGTTCGCTGACTCCTCCCAGCGAAGTATTGATTGCCAACTGGGGGACTTTGGCAGATAAAAGCTGGAAAGTAAGCGTTGATCCAACAGCAGGGTTTATCAGGAAAGGTGAGGACGAGCCTGATACTGCCTTTGCCCTCTTTTGGGAAGGCAGCCTTGCGCCTGGAGAAACAAGGCAGTACTGCACCCAATATGGTTTGGGCGGTGTAACCATCAGCAGAGGGCGCTTGAGCTTGGGGGTAACTTCGCCCAGAGAGGTTATCCGCAGAGAACCCTTCAAAGTAGTTGCCTATATCGAAAACAAAGAGCAAACCCCAGTTGCAAACAGCTGGGTGAGACTTCAGCTTCCGCCTGGCTTTGAAGCCAGCCAGCAGGAGCGGAATTTGGGAGAGATTGGCGGCGGGCAGGCGCGGACAGTTGAATGGGTCGTAGTTGCCAGGGAAACCGCCCAAAGCGGCAGCAGCTTTCAGGTAACTGTGGGAGGAGACAATTGCGAGCCTGTGAGCGTGAGCAGAAAAGTGATCATCATTGGTCCTCCCAGGATCGATGTGAGTTTTGTTCTCCCCAACATAACAAAACACAATGAACGCTGGTTCCTGGCAGAGGATCCGACTTCTGAAATCAGGATTTTTCCAGTGAAGGTGACTGTGAAAAACACAGGCGACAGCGCAACTGTTGTTGAATTGGTCTGCGGGGAAACCGAAGCATTAAGCCTTGCCCTTCCTTACGACAACTACAAATACATCGGCACCTTAAACCCGCAGGAGAGCTTTGATTTCGTCTGGTATTTTGCACCTCATGGCTTCGGTGGCGGTATAGGCAGGTTTCAGGTCACAGCAAGGTATCACGGTCGCAGCCAGCAGCACACAGGCACCTTTTCTTACCCAGGGCTTAAACCGAGGCTTTTCACAGCACAAAGAAAGGCAGAGGTTGCAAAAAACAGTACTTTCAGCGTTGAAATTTGGGCGCAGAACGTTCCACAGCTGGATGAATATTCCCTTGTGATTTCATACCCAGACTTTGTAAGGCTCGTCAGCGTCTGGCGTGGCACAGCGGCAAGGCCTGACTCCTTCACCTGGAAGGAAGAAGGACCAGGAAGGGTCCGAATAAGCTCGCAGGCAGAGCTGCGAGATCTAGTGAAGGAGACCCTGGCAATATTGAACTTCGAGGCTTTGGCCGAAGGGGCAGGGGAGATCAGGATTATTCCGGAAGCACCATCTGCTCTTCCGGAAATCCGCCATGGGCTCGAGGTTAAGGGGGAGAACAGTGAGAGCTAATCTCTTGGTTTTCATTCTCTGCTTTAGCATTTGTGTATCCATCTCGGCAAATCCCAATGCTAATCTAGAGAAGCTCATTGACGCAGGATACCTGCCGGCCATGGCTGATGGCGATCTCGCTGAAAACGAGCCGGTAGACCGCAAGACTTTCGCAAACGCAATTGCAAAGCTCCTTGCTGAAATCCAAGCAAACACTCCAGAAGCAAAAGAGGAACTTTTGCGAAACCTTACTGTCCAACTGCAGGGCGAGGTAGCCAAAATGGTTTCTCAGGCCAAGCAATTCCAGGAGTCTTTAGAACGGCTGGAAGGAGCCTCGGCAATCGCTCAAGATGAATTGGTGGCAATAACCGCCCAAAGCCAGAAATTGGCAGCAGAAATTACAGAAACTTATCAGAAACTGGAAGAACTGGAGCAGAATATCGCAGCCATTGATTCAAGCTATGGTGCTTTTCAAGCCAGCCTCAAGGAACTTGAGTTGAATTCACAGAATTTGGCAGGGGAAATCGAGGCTTCAAGGGCTGAATTCCAGAAAGAATTGGCTGCCAACCAGAGTCAATTGGAACTGGTACAAGAGCAAATCTCTCAAGCAATGAAAATCACAGAGGCAACCTTTCAAAGACAGGGGGAACTTCTTTCGGAACTGGAAGAGCGGGCAGATGCTTTGCGCAGGCAGGCCCAGGAGCTTGAGGGATTCATCCGGGCTGTTGAAGAGCGGAGCAAGCAATTAGGCGGACAGCTGGAAACAACAGAAGCGGCATTATACCAGAACGTTAACCAGCTGCAGCTGGATCTAGCTTCTATCTCTTCGACACTCCGCAGCACTGAGAAAAAAATCCAGGAGCAGGAGGAAGAAACCAAGCTGCAGCTGAAGCGGCTAGAGGAAGACCTGAAGATCTTTCAAGCTAAAATCGAAAGCCAGCAGAATCAGCTTGCCATGCAGCGAGCTCAGAACGAAAAAATGAATAAGTTGGCCCTGGCTTTCGGCGCTGTTGCAGTGCCCCTGCTTCTGCTCTTGGTTTATTAAGGGCACCGTTCACATAAGATAATGATAAAAAGTTTTGAGGAGGAGCTTGTAACTGGATCTGAAAAGCATGCTGCCCGGCGAGCTCGAAAAGTGGCTTGTTGAGCTGGGCGAGCCAAAATATAGGGCACAGCAGGTTTTCAGCTGGCTGCACAAACAGGGAGCTGATGATGTCGCCCAAATGACAAACCTGCCCCAGCGGCTCAAAAAAATTATAGCGCCGCACCTTCAATTTGGTACTGTTGAAGCTGCCCACACCTCCAAAGACGGTTCTGAGAAGCTTTTGATCCGCTGGGCAGACGGTGCCCTGGTTGAAACTGTGATTCTGCCGCAAAACAAGCGCCTCACCATCTGCCTCTCAACCCAGGTGGGTTGCGCTATGGGCTGCGGCTTTTGTGCAACTGGGCAGAGCGGTTTTACAAGACAGCTTTCTGCAGGCGAGATCGCAGAACAGGTGCGCCTGGCAGAGAGAAAAGCCGGAAGAAGTGCAACCAATCTCGTTTTCATGGGCATGGGCGAGCCTTTGGCAAATTACGAAAACACGATCCGCTCTATAAGGATCCTAAATCATCCACAGGGCCGGAACATCGGCATGCGGCAGATCACCATTTCAACCTGCGGCCTTGTGCCTCAGATCAGGCACCTTGGCCAATTGAGATTGCAGCTTGTGCTGGCAGTGTCCCTTCACGCTGCAACCGATTCTCTGCGCAGCAGGCTGATGCCGATAAACGATAAATATCCCCTGACCGAGCTTATTCCTGCCTGCAGGGAATATGCAGCCATTACAGGAAGAAGAGTGACCTTGGAATATGCCTTAATCGAGGGGGTAAACGATGGGAAAGGGGATTTCGCAGCCCTTGTGCAGCTATTACGGGGCTGGCCATGTCACCTGAATCTAATCCAGCTCAATCCTGTGGAGGGAATCTCTTACAGGCCAGCCAGTATCCAAAAGCTCCGCACTTTTGCCCAGCAGCTTTCAGCACAGAACATTGCAGTTTCTGTCCGGGCAAGTATGGGCAGGGATGTTGCAGCTGCCTGCGGTCAGCTTCGGGGAAGGAGAGAGAGGCATGAACATCATGGAAAGGCTTGAAGACGCCATAGGGAAACTGTCTGAAGGGCTCTTTCAGCGAAATAGGGGAAAGCTGGAGCCTTTGTCTTTGGCCCGTTCTCTTATCCGCACCATGCAGCAGGAGGCAAGGCGAGGGGTGGAGAACTTATACGTTCCCAACCTTTTCCAGGTTCAGATCGCACAAGAAGAATACCAAGAGCTGGCGCACCTTTTAAGCGCCCTTTCCCAGGAGTGGGAGCAAACCTTAGCTAGAAAGGCTGCAGATCGTGGCTATAGCGTAGTTGGCCCCTTTAAGGTGGAAATCGAGCCTAATCCCGAAATCGAATCGGGAAAATGGAAAGTTGTTGCCGTTGCTTTTAAAAAGCAGGAGGAACCTGAAGAATCTGACGACACCAAGCGGTGGAGCAGAAAAGCCTTGAAACCTTCCTTTCAATTGCGAGTTCTTGAGGGCCCTGACCGGGGCAAGGTTGTCCCTTGGCAGGGAGAGGTCCTGTACATAGGCAGGGCAGTCAGTGGCGGCCTGTGCCTGACTGACCAGAACGTGTCGAGGGAACACGCTAAAATAGAACAGCGGGCTGAGGAATTTTACTTAACAGATCTGGGCAGCACCAATGGCACATACCTCAACAGCCAAAAAGTACAGCAGGAAAAGCTCAAGCTGGGAGATTTGATCGCAGTTGGTGAGAGCATAATTGCCTGGGAGAGCGTGGAGTCGTGGAACGATTAGCAGCCTTGTTGAATTTGCTGATTACAATCGGGCGCTATTTCTTTCTCTTTTTGCTCTACAGGTTTTTGTGGCAGCTTCTGAAAGTGACCAGTGGTCTGCTCGATGCTGAAGGTGATGGTTTGGTTCTGGTGGTGACGGACCTGAGCGAGCCTTCGGAAAGCCACAGCTACAAGCTGATAACTCAGCTGACAGTTGGCCGCAGCAGCAGTAACGACATCTGCTTAAATGATCCGTACTGTTCAGACAGACATCTGCGCCTGTGGCGGAAAGGTGAGAAAGTGTTCGTGGAGGAACTGGACACTTCCTTCGGCACCCTTGTAGCTGGCACGCCGCTGCCCAAAAGGACACCTGTGGAAATAAAGCCTGGGACAAAGATCATGATCGGGACAACACAGTTGAGCTTGCAGCCGGAAAAAGAGCGTTCTGCTAATTGAGGAGGAAAGTTATGCTCAAGGTAGGGGTCAAAAGCGATAAAGGAAAAGTAAGACAGCGGAATGAGGATTCCTACTGCGTCTGCGAACACCTTTTTGCTGTAGCCGATGGCCTCGGCGGCCACTTGGCTGGCGAGGTAGCTAGCAAACTGGCGATTGAAGAGCTGGTTAAGGCACTTTCTGGAAAACAATTGGTGGATCTAAAAGAGCTGGAGGAAGTCTTTCAGAAGGCCAACGAAGCAATTTGCCAGTTAGCCAACGCCAATCCTCAATATCAAGGGATGGGCACCACTCTGACCGCTGCCCACATTTGGCAGGATCGGATAATCCTCGGGCATGTGGGCGACAGCCGTGCCTATCTTTTTCGCGCAGGCGAGCTCATCCAGCTGACCAGAGATCACTCCCTTCCTGCAGAGCTGTACAGACAAGGGGAATTATCAGAAGAAGAGGCAGAAACCCATCCCCAGCGTCATGTCCTTACCCAGGCTTTAGGAGTGGCAAGTGAGATAGACGTTGATACGTCTCAGTTGGGTTTTGGTGCTGGGGACCTTTTGCTTCTCTGTACAGATGGGCTGCACGGCAAAGTGAGCAAAAGCCAAATTGAGGAAATTCTTAAAGAAGCAGCGGATCCCCAGCAGGCTGCAGATCGCCTTGTGGAAGCAGCACTCCTTGCAGGAGGCCAGGACAACATAACTGTGATTGTGATCCAGAATCACGAAGGAGATATTGTAGATCACGAATTCTCAATGGAGCTGGATGAACTCTTGGAAAAATTTCAGGCTCCTGTGGGTGTTTGCTAGATGTGGACTTCTTTAAGCTGTGCAGCTCTAGTTGGGGTGGCAGTGGTTAACTTGTCCCTGGCAAGGCCTCTTGTTGAGCTATTCTACGGTCCAATCCTCTTGGCCCTCTTTTATCTTGGCGCAAAGCTCTTGGTAAACAGGCGGGACAGAATCCTCTTGGCAGCTGTTTTCTTCCTCACTACAGTGGGTTTTGTGGAAATCTACAGGCTCAACCCGGACCTTGCAGCCAAGCAGCTTGGCTGGATTGCACTTGGAATTTTGGTGCTTGTGGTGTCTGCAAGGCTGCGCAGTTATCGGTGGGTAGAGCGCTACAAATATTTATTGGGGACAGCAGGGCTCTTGCTTTTGGCTATCACCATTATCTTCGGCAGAGAGGTGGGCGGGGCTAAAGCCTGGCTGCGGATCGGCAGCTGGCAATTTGAGCCTGTGGAAATTGTGAAGGTGCTTTTGGTTTTGTTCCTGGCAGGCTACCTTCAGGAAAACGCTTCCCTGGCTTTCAGCAGGTTTTTCTCCCTTCCAGCAGCAGGGCCAGTGCTGCTTTTGTGGGGACTTTCCCTGCTGCTCCTTTTTTTGCAGCGGGATTTGGGAGCAGCACTGCTTCTGATCGGCATCTTTACCATCATGTTGTACCTGGCTACAGGCCAAGGGATGTTGGTGGGAGCCAGCCTCCTTTTCTGCGGCATTGCTGCAGTGCTTTCCACTTTGCTGTTTCCACACGTCCGCACTAGAATTGAAATCTGGCTCAATCCCTGGGATAAACTTTCCAGTACAGGCTACCAAATCGGGCAAGCCTTGTTTGCTTTAGCCTCAGGGGGACTTGTGGGCAGGGGGCTGGCTGCAGGATATCCCCACTTTGTGCCTGCAGCACACACTGATTTCATTTTCGTTGCCATCGCCGAAGAGTTGGGCCTTTTGGGAGCAGTGGCAGTTTTGTGCGGCTTTCTTTTTTTGGTGGCCAGGGGCTGGCAGCTGGCTGCCCAAAAAGAAGACCCCCTTGGTTTTCTGCTGCTTGCCGGATTGGTTTCCATTTTCGCCACCCAAGCGCTGATCATTGTCGGGGGGACGATAAAAGTCATTCCGCTTACTGGGATCACTCTTCCTTTCGTCAGCTACGGAGGGAGTTCCCTTGTGAGCAATTACCTCATTTTAGGCCTGATTTTAGGCATCTCAAGCTGCCAAAATGAGCCGAGGGTGCTGCTATGAAGGCAAACCTTAAGAAAACATTCTTCCTTTTCCGGTTGGGGATTGTGGTGTTAATTCTAGCCCTTTCCTATTGGCAGATCATCACAGGTCCCAGCCTCGCCATAAGGCCGGAAAATCCCAGATTGTTGAAACAGGAGGAAAAGCTCCTTCGAGGGAGAATTTTAGATCGTAAGGGAAGAGTAATCAGCTTTACTGAAAACAAAGAGAGAATTTATCAAGGGCCCCGTGCCATTGCGCCACTTGTCGGCTATACCCAGGCTCAAAGGGGCCAGAGCGGATTGGAGCTGGCATACAGCAGTGAACTTTTAGGTCAGCTGCCTGTCCAGCGCTTTCGCAATTTCACCCGCGGGCTTTTAGGCCTTGTTCCTACAGGTTCCGATCTCTACCTCACCTTGGATCTGTCTTTAGTAGAAGCAGCAGAAAAAGCTTTGGCAGGAAGAGCTGGCGCAGTGGTTGGCCTTGATGTACAGACAGGGGAAATCTTGGTCATTGCCACCAGCCCCAATTTCTCACCCAACCGGATTGCAGAGGACTGGGAACTTTTGACAGCAGACAAAAAGAGCCCTCTTCTCAACAGAGCCCTGCAGGGGCTGTATCCTCCTGGCTCCATCTTTAAACTCCTGACAGCTTACGGGGTCCTAAAATGGGAGCTGGTAGCACCAGGAGAACAATTTGTTTGTTCTGGGAAGATTGAAATAGATGGACACACCATCAGCTGTTATCAGGGGAAAGCCCACGGTCGGCTGGACTTCGACGAGGCGTTAGCAAAATCTTGCAACGTAACTTTTGTCCAGCTGGCGCAGAGGCTGGGCAGAGAAAGGTTTTACGAGCTAATCGAATTTTTTGCCTTGGCTCGCAAGCCGGATCTTGGAGTTCCTGTGAGTATGTGCAGGATTCCGCCTCAAAAGGGAGCAGGAGCTTCCTCTCTATCACAACTGGCAATCGGTCAGGGAGCGCTTCTTGTGACACCTGTACAGATGGCCATGCTGACTGCAGCCCTGGCTTCAGGCACAGTCCGTTCGCCGTATCTTGTCCGGGAGATTAAATCCGGCGATGTGGTTCTGCAGAAGAACGAGAGCAGTTGGCAGCTGGAACTTGAAACTGTCTCTGCCTCCTTGAAGAACGCCCTGCGCTATGTTGTGGAGCAGGGGACAGGACAGGCTGCCGGGATCCCGGGGCTCTCTGTGGCAGGGAAAACCGGCACTGCAGATAATCCCCACGGCAGGCCTCATGCCTGGTTTGTGGGGTTTGCACCAGTTGAAAACCCCCGTTTAGCGCTAGCTGTGGTTGTCGAAAACGCTGGCGAAGGGGGCAGATTTGCTGCGCCAATTGCCAGGCTGGTCTTTGAGGAAGCCATGAAAAATGGTTATTTATGATTGATCTCCAATGCTTGCTCCGCCTGAGCTCGGCTGGCAAGGTTGAAAATTGAGGGAGGGGAAATCGGACGTGGAGGGAACTGTTTTAGGCGGCCGTTACAAGATAATCGAAAAGATCGGAGAAGGAGGAATGGCCCAGGTCTTCAAAGCCCAATGCACCCTTTTAGATCGGACTGTGGCCGTTAAGGTTCTGCGCCCTCAATATGCAAGCGATGAAGAGTTTGTCACAAGGTTCCTAAGGGAAGCCCAGGCGGCAGCAAGATTATCCCACCCGAATGTTGTCAATGTGTACGATGTGGGCCGCGATGGCGAAACCCACTATATTGTGATGGAATACGTCCCAGGCCAAACATTAAAGCAGGTGGTAGTACAGCATGCGCCGCTTTCCACAGGCCAGGTTGTGAACATTGCGGAACAGATCCTCCTTGCGCTGCGGCACGCACACGAGCGGGGCCTGGTTCATCGGGATGTGAAGCCTCATAATATACTCATCACCACTGATGGAAGGGTTAAAGTAACGGATTTCGGCATTGCCCGGGCTGCCAGCGGCAGCGGCATCACAGAAACAGGCATAGTTTTGGGCTCAGTGCATTATTTTTCACCGGAACAGGCTAAAGGCCAGGCGGTGGGCGTTCAAAGCGATCTATATTCTTTAGGTGTTTTGCTTTACGAGATGGTCACAGGCAAGCTTCCCTTTGAAGGTGATACTCCCATCGCCATTGCACTTAAGCAAATTCAAGAAGAACCTGTGCCTCCGCACAAACACAACCCCCAACTGCCTGGATGGCTGGAGGGAATTATTCTCAAGGCCATGCACAAAGACCCCGAGGCACGTTATTTGTCAGCAGAGGAGATGTTGCAGGATCTGAGGCGCTGGCAGGCAGTGGGTGAGGATGCCACCACTGTTTTGAAAACAGTCAGCCCATACCGCCAGGAGCAGGCAAAGAAGAGAAATCCAAAAGGCAGCAGGTGGCTCAAGTGGATAGCAGGCACCTTCATCGCTTTGTTTGCCTTGGCAGCACTAGCTTTTATGCTGCCGGAGCTCCTGCCCCAGGTGCCAGAAGTGGTGGTGCCGGATCTTGTGGGCCTCAGCTTGGAGGAAGCTGAGCAGCTATTGGCTGAGCAAAAGCTGAAAGCTGAAGTCCGCAGCCAGGTTTACTCTTCCGAAATAGCGGCTAACCACGTGGTTAGCCAAGAGCCTGCACCCAACAGGAAAATAAAAATAAACCGCACAGTATGGCTGACTGTCAGCAAAGGACCAGAATACCTGACTGTCCCGGATCTAGTTGGCCAATCTCTAGAAAACGCTCAGCGCTTTCTGCGGCAAGCTGGCCTGAAAGTAGGGGTCGTTCAGGAGCAGCACAGCAATGATGTGGCAGCTGGTGTTATCATGTCGCAGAATCCTCCTTCCAGATCCCGACTTGCGCGGAACAGCAGCGTGGATCTTGTAGTGAGCAAAGGGCCTGAACCCCAGCCGCAAACTGTTACTGTGCCCGCTTTTGTGGGCAAAAAGCAGCAGGAGGCTGTTTTAGAGCTGGCCAGAATCGGCTTGAGGTTGGGCTCTGTGACGGAAAGAGAGGCAAAGGTGCCTTCTGGAGAGGTCATCGAGCAGAGCCCTCTGCCTGGAGCAGAGGTGTCGATGGGGACTGTAGTTAATCTGGTGGTCAGCAGTGGAACTGCCGCAGAACCTGAGGAGGAGTTAGGCTATGTACCAGGCCAACAGTAAAGTTCTGTCCCTTTCCCAGCTCTGCCAGGAAGTTGAGCGGAAGAAAGCCCAAGGGAAGCGGATGGTGTTCACAAATGGCTGTTTTGATTTCCTGCACTGGGGACATGTCCGTTATTTAGAAGGAGCGAGGAGTTTAGGAGATTTTTTAGTGGTGGGCATAAACAGCGATGAATCGGTGGAAGGATTAAAGGGTCCGGCGAGGCCTATTTTTTCCCAAGGACATCGGGCAGAACTGATAGCAGCCCTAGCTTGTGTTGATTATGTCACTGTCTTCAGCGAACCTACAGCTTGTCAGTTGATAGAAGCGCTCAGACCTGAAGTGTATGTAAAGGGCGGGGATTACAAAAAAGTGGAAAGTTTGCCTGAGGCAGGGGCTGTGATGAAATATGGGGGAGAAATAAAGCTGCTTCCGGGAGCAGATGGAATCTCGACAACGCAGATTTTGGAAGCCATAGCTTCAGGGAAAGGAAAATTATGACCGTCAGCTGTTAAGGCGTGACGGTCATAATCTTTCTGGCTATCTCTGGATAGGCAGCTATAAAGCGCAGTTCGCGGTCTGTAAGTGGCTTTTGGGTGTGGACGTTTGCATAGCGAACCAGTTCGAGGATTTTTTCAGCTTCTTTGTCGTCTTTGAATTCAATTTCAAGCTTTTCGTAGACGTTGCGGAAGCCCTTAATGCCGCTGTATTCGCCAGTTGTGATCATCCGGCCTGTTTCAATGATTTCTGGTTCCCCTCGGCCCAGCTCTTCGTAGTCAAAGAGCTCGTAGTTGCGGCGGTCTTTCAAAGCGCCGTCAGCATGAATGCCGGACTCGTGAGCAAAAGCATTGGCGCCAACTGCCACCTGGTTGACAGGAATTGGCACTCCGAAAGCGTAGGATGCGTATTTGGCTATTTCCCATGATTTAGAGAGATCTACATTAGGATCTAATTGATATTTGTCAGCCATGCCGCTGGATTTTTTGATCGCCAAAATCGTAGAAACGAGATCAGAGTTGCCAGCCCGTTCTCCCATGCCATTGATGGTGGTGTTTATATATGCATCCACACCTGCATCAACAGCTCCTTTTGCTCCTGCCACGCTGCAGGCAACTGCCATGCCTAAATCGTTGTGGCAGTGCAATTCGATTGGGATCTGAACTGCACTGGCAAGTTTGTTGATCCGATCGTAGATGGTGAAGGGATCGTCATAGCCAAGGGTGTCGCAGTAGCGGACCCGATCTGCACCAGCATCCCGGGCTGCACAGGCAAAATCGATTAAAAAGGAAAGATCAGTGCGGGAAGCGTCCTCTGCGTTGACACCAATGGAAAGGGCTCCCTTTTCTTTGGCGAGCTTCACAGCAGCGACCATTTCGTCAATTATGTCTTGCCTGGTTTTCCGGCCCTGGAATTTGCCCTGGATCATCTGATCCGAGGTGGAAATGGACATATTCAAATGCCTGATCTCTGGGACCATGGAAAAACTGCGCTCAACATCGCTTGAAATTGCCCGCAGCCAGCCGCCTAATCTGATGGAGCCGAGGGCGCCCATCTCAGCCAGCTCTAGATTTGCGCGCAGGTAGTTTGTCTCATGTCTTGTGATTGGGAAGCCAAATTCGCTCTGAAAGATTCCCATCTCGCTGAGCATTTCATTGATGATGGTTTTCTGCAGCTTGGCAAGGCCAAGTCTTGAAGTTTGGACACCATCACGATTGGTTACATCGATTAGATAGATAGTCCCTTTTTTTGACATCTAATCACCCTCCTTTGGTTAGTATTGTAGGTTTTGATGGGATTTACAATAAATTTAGCTTATGTTACCATAAAGGGGAATAAAAGTCAAGCAATTCAAAGTGACTGACTAATAATTCAGACAATTACTGAGAAGGATTTTTCTCCTTGATCTTGAATTTTAAGGGTAGGAAATGGGTAAGGAGGCTAGAGGATGCTGGAAATTCCCAAACCCACCTTAGGAAGGCTCCCTTTATACTACCGTTCCTTGCTTGCAGCATCAGAAGCTGGTCTGGAGATCATCTCTTCTGCTGAGCTTGGGGAGAGCGCAGGGGTCGATTCTGCGCAAGTAAGGAAGGACCTGACATATTTCGGCCAGTTCGGCAGACCTGGGGTAGGATACAACGTTTCGAACCTTCTAATGGCTCTTGAACAAATTTTGGGCCTTCGCAACCCAAATGAAGCCGTTTTGGTAGGTGCCGGCAAATTGGGGATGGCTATCTGCAACTATCCAGGCTTTGCCCGCTATGGGCTTAAAATCGTTGCTTTATTTGATGTTGATCCCAACAAAATCGGCCAGCAGGTAGATGGACTTGAGGTTTTTCCCCTTGAGCGGTTGGAGTCTATTGTGAAAAAATTAGGCATTCAAATCGGGATCATCACAACTCCTGCAGAAGCAGCACAGAGGATAGCGAAGATGTTAATTTCCGCAGGAGTGCGCGCCATATGGAATTTTGCGCCAGTCAATCTCAAAGTCCCGCCTGAGATCATTCTCCGCAACGAGGATTTAGCAGTAGGACTTGCAACCCTTTCCCATTACCTATCAGCAGAGCATCGAACCAAAGCTTGAACGAATTTAAAACGGCGCATTCCCCACCCAATACGGAGTATGGGTGGGGTTAGCCGTTTTGTTGTCCTTGTTGTTCGATGTATTTCTTAATTACTTCAAGTGGCGCTCCGCCGGTTGTAAATAACATATAACTTCTGCTCCAAAAGAAGGGTTTCCAGTAGTACCGGCTTAGATGATCGGCAAACTCTTTTCGGATGTACCGCGACGAAACGGTTTTAAAGTTGTTC
>Ga0209537_1000677_pt1 | contig 41486 bp, 41 predicted proteins | sample BioPla4DNA1_FD_187698 | JGI IMG/M metagenome (GOLD analysis project Ga0209537, IMG submission 187698) | Biogas fermentation microbial communities from Germany - Plant 4 DNA1 (SPAdes) (version 2) | ecosystem: Engineered > Bioreactor > Anaerobic > Digestate | place: Bielefeld, North...
TGTTTCCACTTGTACCTCGCTTACCCGCTCCTTCACACGGGACACTAGGGGCTTCCCCGGGTAAGTCTACCTGCCCTGCCTTGAAGCCATCCGTCCTAACTTGCAGAGCTATCCAGCTATCGGGCTTTCCCATTCGCGGCAGGGTTACCCACTCTACAAGCCAACCCCGGTTCGCTTACGCTATGTTCCAAGGCACCCCCTCGGCTTCCTCCAGACCCCACTGTTGCCAGTGGCGCCCTTGCCTGCTGGTTACCTTCCCGCTGGTTGGGCGGTAGGGTTTCTCTCAACCCATCGGCTCGGTAGACATGCCGGGCGCACCGCGCAGGCACGGGCTTAAACGGCCCGTGCCTGTTTTACTGCTGCGATGTACTGCGCGGCCAAAACGCTTAAGGCCGCCCAGTCTCGGCGGGCCACGATGTCCCTGTTGACCAGGGCCGAGCCCACGCCCACGAACACGGCACCCGCCTGGAGGAACTGCCCCAAGTTGCCCAGGTTCACTCCCCCGGTGGGAGTGAGCTTGACCTGGGGCAGCGGGCCCCGGATATCCTTGAAGAACTCCGGCCCCAGCTTCGTTGCGGGGAACACCTTCACCACATCCGCCCCCGCCTCCCAGGCGGTGAGGATCTCGGTGGGGCTGAAGGCCCCCGGGATCACGATCTTGCCGTAGCGCTTGGCCATGGTGATCACATCCTGCCTGAGGACGGGCGAGACTAGGAAATCGGCCCCGGCCAGCAAAGCGGCGCGGGCGGTCTCCCCATCCAGGACGGACCCGGCACCGATGATGGCCTTCCCCCCAAGTACCTTGGAAGCCTGGTAGATGGCCTCCAGCGCCCCGGGGGAAGTCATGGTGATCTCCACCGCCAGTACCCCTCCCGCCACCAGCGCCTCGCAGATGGACACCAGCTCCCCGCCATCCTGGGTACGGATGACCGCAACGACTCCAGTTTCTTCCATCAGCCTGAGCTGCTCCCCTTTGGTCACTGTGCATTCCTCCCCTGCTGCCTCGGTGGGGGAATCCTTCTACACCGCCACCGCCCAATTCCTGCCTGGAAGGGGCCAAATGTGCAGAGCCGGAGGGCGGCTGCCCTCCGGCTCTTCCTGCTAAAACTGGTATTTCACCGTCAGCGCGGCCCGGGTGGAAATGGAGTCGAACTTCCCTTCGCCGAAGGGCTGCACCAGGCTCAGCTCCAGCTGCAGGCCTTCCCCCAGGCGGTGGGTGTAGGAGGGACGGATGATGCCGCCCTTTTCCTGGGTCCCGTAGAGGATCACCAGATCCGCACTGGCATCCGGGTTGAAATCGTAGGCCAGGCGCCCGTAGAGGTAGTGGGCCCCTTGGATTTCCCCCGGTGCCGGGGGGAATGCGGTCAGATCAGGCTGCACGTAGGGCTCCAGAAGGGAACCCTGCCCCCGGTAGATGTACTGGGCCTGCACCAAAAGGCCGCTGCCCACATCAACTGTGTAGTCCCCGCCCACCACCGCTTGGAAATACCTTTCGTTGATGGACATGGGGATGCGCACCTCGTAGGGATTCTCCGGCTCGGCGAACTTCTCCGGCCCTCCGTAACTCGCCTCAGCCCACACCCCCGCGGGCCCGAGGGTTCCCGCCAGGGCCAGGCCCAAGAAGTGCTGCCGGCGGTAGGTCCCTTCCAAGGCCATGCCCCCGGGCACAGTGGGCCCCAGCACCAGCTCTATACCTGGCAGGGGCTCGTAGCCCCAGAAATAGCTGGCCTGCAGATCGAAGCCGGCGAGCTGGGTCTCCAAGCGGAGCGCCAGTTCAGGGTGGCCCAAGCCCGGCTTTTTGGCCCCTTCGATGGCCTCCAGCAGCTGGGCGCCCTGGGGGCCGGCCTCCAGCATGAGCTTCTCCATGAAGGCATCGATCTTTTGGGGTGCGAAGACCGGGATCACCACCGCCGTCCCCGACCAGGCCCGGGCGTAGTATTCAACCCGGCCGGCCCAGACCGCTTCGCCCCGCAGATCGCCGCCCAAGAGAGCGCTGCTGCTCATGCGGGTGAAATAGTTGGTGGGGTTAAAGCCATCCGCCGTGCCCCAGCTGATCAGCTGCTTGCCCAGCTGGTAATCGAAATCGCCGTAATACCCTTTGAGCCAAAGCTGATCCAGCTCGAGCTTACCGTCCTTGAGCTTCCAGTCCCACCAGCCCTTGGTGGAAAAATGCAGCTTGCCCAGGCTGTCCAGCTCATCTTCCAGGGCCAGGCGGAAGCCCAGGGGGATGGAAGCCAGCACAGGCTTTTCCTCTACGCGGTCCCACTCATAGGCCAGGCCCCCGTAGAGTTCGCCTGTGGGTGCGGCGGCCCACACGGGCACCGCCCAGAGCATCACCAGGATGGCTGCGAGAATCTGCACACGCTTTTTCACTGCTGTTCACCCTCCTCCAGTGTTCTCCCGCGCTTAGCGCCGCAGGTTGCGCACGGTAAAGATGTCGGGGCTGACCTCTTCCTGGCTGACCTTGGTCAGCTCCAAAATGGTCCTGGTCCCCTCCATGTTGTTGGCCATGACCACGCGATGGGGAATGAGCTCGCCGGAAACCAGCTGGAAATCGCTTAAGGTGAGGGTCTTGGTTAAAACATTCCCGGAACCGTAGAACTCGATTTTCACGGGGACCATCTTGTCCTTCCACACCCAGATCAGCACCCGGTCATAGGCTGCTGCCGACCCCTGGGCGGTGAGTTCCAGAAGGTAGCAGTCCACCCCCTGCTCCACCTGGTCCTGGAGCCTCTGCACCGCGTAGTCTTCTTCGTAATCAAAGCTGCCGCCGATCTCCTCATAGGTGAAATCGGTGCCCATGAAGGAATCGCCGGTCATGTGGGAGGCGATCCTCCGTTCCCGGCCCAGGGCCGGCAGGTACAGCCACATCTGGCTTTCCCCGTCTTTGGGCTTCAGGGACAGGAACTTGGTGCCCCGCACGTCCCCGGGGGCGAGGTATTCCAAAAACTGGGCGTCCCCTTCCTCATCCATCCGCACGTAAACCTGCAGCTCGTAGCTGCGCTGGGCGCCCTTGGCGTTTTCGGTGATCATGGTCAGCTCTGCGCTTCCCGAACCGCTTAAAATGGTGCGGAAACTGAGCTCGTCCAGGATTTCCTGGCCAGTTGGGCCCTGCGCCAAGGCGGTCCAGCTGAGGACCAGCAGCGCGGCCAGTACAAGCAAAGACATTTTCTTCATCCTTCTTACCCCTTTCTCAATTGTCGTTTGGCAGAAAAGTTCAATAAGAGCGGGACAACCAACAGCGCCGCCAGGGAACTGACGATCATGGCTGCGGAAATGAGCAGACCGAAGACGGCAATGGCTCGGAAATGGGAGAAAACCAGGACCAAGAAGCCCGCAATCAAGGCCAGAGCATTGAAGATGATGGCCCGGCCTGCGCTGGTGCCGGTGCGCTCCAGGGCGGCGGCTGTCCCCTGGCCGCTAGCGGCCTCCCAGCGGTAGCGGCTGATATAATGAATCGCGTAGTCAACGCCGATGCCAATGGCCACGCTGGAAATCATGCTGGTGACCGCATCCAACGGCAGTCCCGCAAAGCCCATGATGCCGAAGTTGACCACCACGGTGAAGGCCAGGGGAATCAAGCTGAACAGGCCCAAAACCACCGATTTCATCAGCAGGCTGACAATGAGGCCCACCATGATCCCGGAGCTGACCAGGCTGGAGACCTGGGTCTGCACGTAGCGGTTCATGAGGCGCTGCATCACCTTGGGCGTGCCGGAAAGGTAGGCCTGAAGGCCCGATTCTGCTCCGTAGCGCTCCTTCAGGAAGCTTTCCACCTGGCTGATCACCTGGCCCATCGCTTCCGCATCCAGCGTTTTCATCTGGGCGGTGACGAGAGCCCTGCTGTAATCGTAGGTAACCAGGGAATCGAGGCCAGAACCTCCCTGCATGCTGAAAAGCAGCAGCAGCTGGGCCACGGCTTCCGGGCTGTCAGGCAGGGTGTAAAACTCAGGATCCCCGTCCCACATGGCTTGGTTGAGCTCCCGGATCACATCGGCCACAGACGTGGCGTGGTTGATGGTGTCAAAGGAGTTCAGGTATTCCTGAATAGTTACAAGCTCCGCCAATACCGCGGGGTCCTTGATGCCATCGGGTTCACCTGTATCCAGCACCACCGCGATCTGCATGCTGCCCCCGAACACTTCCTCAATGACCATGGTGGCCCGCTTCACGGGGCTGGAAGCACCGAAGTAGTTGACGATGTTGCTCTCCAAAGTGATCAAACCTGCACCCAGGGCAAAGACGATCAAGAGCGCGACCACCACAGCCACCAGCCTTTTCGGGCGGTACACGGCCCAGTGGACGAAAGACAGGAGGATGCGGGTGAGCAGCCCTTCCCGCGCGGGCTTGTCTTCGGCCAGCCGCACCTTGGGTTCCTTTACCAGCATGAGAATGGCCGGCACCAGGCTCAAGGATAGGGCCATGGCCAGTATCACGCCCACCGCGGTGAGCACGCCGAATTCCCGAATTGGCTCTACAAAGGCGGTGATCAGGGCGGCGAAGCCCGCGGCGGTGGTCAAGGCCGCCATGACCACGGGGGAAGTGATGGCCCCAAAGGTCTGCTCCAGGGCCTGCCGCTTAGGCAGTCCGCCCGATAGCGCCTCCTGGTACTTGTTCAAAATGTGGATGCTGGAGGCGATGCCGATGGTGACCAGAATCACCGGCATGACCATGGAGATGATGGATACGGGGATGCCCTGCCAGATCATGAGGGCCACCGTCCAGATCACGCTCGTCCCCACCGTAACCAGGGGGAGGACGATGCCCAAGGCGGAGCGCAGGGTGGCGTACAAGACCGCTCCCACGATCACCACCACAAAGGGCACCAACTTCAAGAGATCCTGCTTCATGGCCCGCTCGGTGTAGTAGAGGATGTAGGCGTCGCCCACCACATGGATCTCCTCGGGGCCTGCGTAGCGGGCCGCGATTTCCTCAATCTGGCCCATGAGCTCGCTGAGATCGGGAATTAAGCTCAGGCTCTCCAGCTCCAAAAACAGGGCTGCCCCCCGCCCATCCGCGGTGACCAGCCGACCCGCGTAGGGACTGTCCAGGATGTCCTTCTTGAAATCCTCAATTTCCTCGGGGCTCTGGGGCAGCTCGGCAGTCATGGGCGCGATCTCGATGCCCCAAAAACCGCTGGTCACTTTCTGGGCGTTAAAAGGGCTCTGCACTTCCGCCACACCGGGCAGGGCCTCCAGTTCTGCAGCTAAATCGTGGATCTTCTTCAAGACCGCGGGGTTGAACACGTTATCGCTCTGCACCGCGATGAGGAAAAGGTCCTGCGTACCAAAGTCGTCCACAACTTCCATCAGTTCCAGTAAAACTGGATCGTCCTCGGGGATCATGGCATCGATACTGGCGTCGAAGGTGATGCGGGGCAGGAAACTCGCGGCAAAGGCGGTGAGCACCACCACAACCCCCATCACCACCCAGGGATGATCTAAAACCAGCTTGAACCAGCGCTGCAATGAATTCACCTCTTTCTCAGTTGGAAGATCAGGTTGAGTGCATCCAGGCTCAAGTAGGCCGTTTCCTTAGGCTCCAGCAGGATCTGGACGGCAATTCCGAAGATACTCCCCAAAAACAGGCCGGATAACACCTCCGGCGAATAGGCGTGGCCGAACTCCTCCAGGAGTTTTTCCGTGAAGATCTCTGTGGCAAATTGCTCGATGATCACCTGGAAGATCTCCCTGACCTGCTCCCGCAGGGTTTCCGACCGGAGGGCGAGCCCAACCAGGTCATAGAGCACGCAGAAGAGTTCCGGCTCCTTGGTCAACACATCTTGGTACAGCTTGATAAAGCAGGCCCCTTTTTCCCAGGGAGACATTTCGGGATTTAGCTCCTGGGCAAACTCGGAATACCGTTCGGCGACCCGCCTGACCACCGCCAGCAGCAGGCCCTCCTTGTTGTGGTAGTGATAGCTGATCTGGCTTAAGGCCACCTGCGCCTCCTCGGCGATTTGCCGCAGAGACGTTTGGGCATAGCCCTCCCTAGCCAGGACGTTGTAGGCAGCATCGAGGATCTTCTCCTCCTGCGATTTCTCCAGCACGGCCCCACTCCTCCCTATTCAATCGGACGACCGTTCGATCCGTGATCATATTATACCGCTTCCCCGCAAGAAATGCCACTACTGGCAGAAAAAAGGATCAAAGGCAGAGGACGAGAAACTAAGGACAGGAGGTGATCTTGTGTACGATTTCTTCATCGGTATCCGCCTGCCCAAGGAGCTGGAAGAGGTGTGTGAAGGCTACCGGCGGGCCTTTAGGGCTCCCCGCACCGTGGCCCACATTACGGTGATCGCCCCCTTTGCCTGGGAAGAAGGCGCGGAAACCCTGCAGGAGCTGCTTAAAGAGGCTCTCCAGCCCCTGGCCCCCTTTAGAATCAGCGGCTCCGGCTTAGGCTCCTTCGGCACGCGGGTCCTTTTTGTCAACGTGGATCTCACCAGCGAACTGGAGCAGCTGCACCGAGCCCTGGCCAGGCAGCTCAGGCAGGCCGGTGTCAAGGTGGACAGAAGGCCCTACCATCCCCACATCACCCTGGCCACCAGGCTCACCCCCGGCCAGTTTGCCCGCTATCAAAGGGAACTGGAGGGCTTTGCCCCGGATTATTCCTTCCGCTGCGACGCCATCAGCCTCTTTGAGTTCACCGTAGATGGGCGCTGGCGGGAACAGACAAAAATTGGCTTGAACGGCTGATTCTGCCTCCTTGTGTTTGGCTTAATAGTTTGGTATCATTTCCCTAAACCACAAGAAACGGGGTGTTTCTGTGCGAACTTCGAAGAAACTGACGGACAAAGTCACCTGGGTCGGTAAAGTGGACTGGGAGCTGCAGACCTTCCACGGCCACGAGTTTTCCACCAGGAGGGGCTCCTCCTACAACTCCTACCTGATCCGCGATGAAAAGGTGGTGCTCATCGACACGGTCTGGCTGCCCTACGACCGGGAATTCGTGGAGCATCTGAGGGACGAAATCGACCTGAAGGCCATCGACTACATAGTGATCCAGCATGCGGAGATCGACCATGGGGGCGCGCTCTTGGAGCTGATGAGGGAAATACCGGATACGCCCATCTACTGTACGAAAAACGGCGAACGGATCATCCGGGGCCACTTCCACCAGGACTGGAACTTCGTCACGGTGAAAACGGGGGACACTCTGGATATCGGCCAGTCCCAGCTGGTCTTTGTGGAAGCGCCCATGCTGCACTGGCCGGACACCATGTTCACCTACATGACCGGGGAGAACATCCTTTTCAGCAACGACGCCTTTGGCCAGCACTATGCCACCGAATCCCTTTACAACGACGCGGTGGACCAGTGCGAGCTCTTCGCCGAGGCCATGAAGTATTACGCCAACATCCTCACACCCTTCAGCGCCCTGGTGAAAAAGAAGATCAACGAGGTTCTGGCCATGGAGCTGCCTGTGGACCTGATCTGCACCAGCCACGGTGTGATCTGGCGGGATAACCCCTCCCAGATCATCCACAAGTACCTGGAGTGGGCCGATGACTACCAGGAGAACCAAATCACCATCATCTACGACACCATGTGGAACTCCACCAGGCTCATGGCGGAAGCCATCGCCGCGGGCATCCAGGATGAGGACCCCGAGGTGACGGTAAAGGTGCTCCACGCCGCCAAGTACGACAAAAACGATATCGTCACGGAGATCTTCAAGTCCAAGGCCATCCTGGCGGGCTCTTCCACCGTGAACAACCGCTACCTATCCGCCATGGGCGGCTTGCTGGAGATGGTCAAGGGCCTGCGCTTCAAGAAGAAAAAGGCCGCGGCCTTTGGCAGCTACGGCTGGAGCGGCGAAGCGGTGAAGCTGCTCAGCGAAGATCTGGCCGCCGCGGGCTTTACCGTCGTCGGCGAAGGCCAGCGGGTGTTGTGGGTGCCCGATGAAGCGGCGCTTCAGGCCTGCCGGGAGTTTGGACGCAGTTTCGTGCGCAGCCTCTAACCAGCACAGAACACGCCTCAGCCGCGGGGTCACCTGCGGCTTTTTTCTGGGCAGACCCTAAGAAGGATCGCCGCGGGACTGCCGGAAAGATCCCCTTAAATGCAATTGATAATCCTTAGCAACGGGCAGGAAAAACCTGCCTTGTGCAGAAATCACTGCTTGTGGGATTAACATGTTGGAGGCCAGTACATTGGGAAGAAAACGGAAAGCGGGGCTTCTTTTGGCCCTGGCGTTGTTTTGGCATCTTTTCTCAGCTCAACAAGTTCAAGCCACCCAGCTCTTCCTCAATGAGCTGTTGGAGTCAACTCCCCATATACAAGTGATGAAGGAAGGTCAGGTTATGCGCACAGTCGAACTGAAGCTGGGCAAGCCAGCTGAGCCCCAAACTGCCCCGGCTCCTCTTCCCCAGAAGAGGATCGCCCTTACCTTCGATGACGGTCCTGATTTGATCAACACCCCGCAGATCTTGGACATCCTCCGGGATGAGCAGGTGTCTGCCACCTTCTTTGTCCTGGGGCAGAAAGTGGAACGCTATCCGGAGATGACCCGCCGCATTTCTCTAGAGGGGCACCTGGTGGCCAACCACTCCCGCACCCATCCGGATTTCGCCGAGCTGTCCAATGAAGAAATCCTGGCCCTGGAGCTGGATCCCACCTCCAAGGCAGTGGAAAGGATCACCGGCTATTACCCCATGATCATGCGGCCCCCCTACGGCTCTCTGCGCCAAGACTCGGTAACGTATCTGCGGGAGCGGGGCTGGCAGATTGTGCGCTGGTCCTTGGATACCTTCGACTGGGACAGCAGCCGCAACTCCCCGGAAGAGATCATCGGGCGCATCAAGACAGACCACCACAACGGGGCCATCGTGCTTATGCACTGCAACGGTCCCACCACCATCCAGGCTCTGCCGGAGATCATCCGCTTCCTGCGGGATCTGGGTTACCATTTCGTCACCGTGGATCAGCTCTAGGCCCGCTGCCCTTTGATCATGCACAAACTGGAGGACAACCCATGGACAAAGCACAGCCCACAGCAGTTTTCTTCAACGCTAGATTTCTCACCCTAGATCCCTCCCTGCCGGAAGTGGAGGCCCTGGCGGTGCGGGACGGCAGGATCCTGGCCGTGGGCGGTAAGGAAGAAATCCTGCGCCTGGCCGGGCCCGCCACGCACCGGGAAGACCTGGGCGGGCAGGTAGCAGTCCCCGGCTTCCACGACAGCCATCTGCACCTGCTCAGCTGGGGCCTGACCATGGACGGTGTGCAGCTTTCAAAGGCCCGCTCCGTTCAGGAGCTGGTGGAACTGGGCCGGGCGTATGTGCAGGAAAACCCCGGCCGCCAGTGGATCTTGGGCCGGGGATTCAACGACGAGCTCTTTACCGAGGCCCGCCTGCCCACTAGAGCAGACCTGGATCAGATCTCCCCTATGCAGCCGGTGGTGTTCACCCGGGTGTGCGGGCATATCTGCACAGCCAATTCCAGGGCCCTGGAACTGGCGGGGATCAACGAACACACGCCAGACCCGCCGGGTGGCAGCATCGACAGGGATACCGCGACGGGCCGTCCCACCGGGGTGCTGCGGGAAAACGCCGTGGAGCTTGTCACCAAGCTGATTCCCTCCCCCACGGTGGAGGATCTCAAGCGGGTTCTCCGCCGGGCCTGCGCCCGGGCCGCGGCCCTGGGGCTCACCACCGTGCAGAGCAACGACCTGCACGGGGCGGCCTCCCTGGACAAGAGGCTCCGCGCCTATCTGGAGCTGGACCAAGCTGGGGAGCTGCCCATCCGCATCATCCTCCAGGCCAGCATGCCCACCCTGGAAGAGCTCCACGCCTACCTGGAGGTCTGGAAAGCCACCCCACCGGGCGCGCAGCTGACCCTGGGGCCGCTGAAGCTCTTCGCAGATGGCTCCCTGGGCGGCAGGACAGCTGCCCTCACCTGCCCCTACGGGGATGCCCCAGATACCCGCGGCATGCTCATCTACAACCAAGAAGAACTGGACCAGCTGGTGCTCACCGCGGCCCAGCACGATCTGCAGGTCGCGGTGCATGCCATAGGCGATCGAGCCCTGGACCTGGTGCTCAATAGCTTTGCCCGGGCTAAGGCGACCTATCCCGCCTGGAGCAAGCGGCCCCGGGTAATCCACGCCCAGATCACCCGCTACGACCAGCTGGTGCGCCTATCCCAGCTGGGCGTCGTCGCGGATATCCAGCCCATCTTCGTACCCACCGATCTCCATTTCGTCGAGGAGCGGGTGGGGGCAGAAAAGGCCAGCTACGCCTACGCCTGGAAAACCATGGGCACCCTAGGCATCCCCACCGCGGGGGGATCCGACTGCCCCGTGGAGCCCTGCAATCCCCTGCTTGGCCTCCATGCCGCGCGCACCAGGCAGGATCGGTCCGGCTATCCCCCAGGGGGCTGGCATCCCCAGGAGCGTTTGACGGGCGCGGAGGCCCTGCGGCTCTTTACCACAGGTTCCGCCTACGCCGCCCATGAAGAAGCGGATAGGGGCACCCTCAGCCCCGGCAAGCTGGCGGACTTCGTGGTGCTCCCCGCAGATCCCACCGAAACCGACCCCTGGAAGCTGCTCACCATGGAAGTGACGGCAACCTATGTGGGCGGAAAAAGAGTTAGCCCCTAGAAAAGCCCGGCCCCGCGGCCGGGCTGTGTTTATCTATTCTGGAAGAGCTCCCTCACCCGGAGGATAAAGCGGTCCACCACCTCTTCCGGGCAGGCCCAGGAGGTGGCCAGCCGCACGGCTGTATGCTCCCCATCCACCTTCTGCCAGATCAGGAAATCATAGTCCTTCTGCAGCTGGGCGATGATGCTGTTGGGCAGAATGGGGAAAATCAGGTTGGTGGGCGAGTGCACCAGGAACTGGCATCCCAGCTCCTCCAGGGCCCCCTGGATCCTGGCGGCCAGGCGGTTGGCCCGTTCAGCCAGCTGGAAAAAGAGGTCGTCCCGGAAAAGCTCCTTGAACTGCAGGCCCAAAAGGCGCCCTTTGGCCAGGAGCGCTCCTTTCTGCTTGATGTGGAAGCGGAAATCCTCCTTGAGGTGATCAGTGCAGATCACCAGCGCTTCCCCGATCAGGGCCCCGTTTTTGGTGCCGCCGATGTAAAAGGCGTCCACTAAACCGGCCAGCTCAGGGAAGGTCAAATCATTACCCGGAGCCGTGAGGGCCGAGCCCAGGCGGGCCCCATCCACATACAGGAGCAGATCATGCTCCCGGCAGAACCTGCTCAGCTCCGTGAGCTCGCCTTTGGTGTAGATGGAGCCCAGTTCGGTGGCGTTGGAGATGTAGACCAGTTTGGGCTTGACCATGTGCTCATCCATGTGGAAATCCAGAACTTCCTGGATGTCTCCAGGCCGGAGCTTGCCCTCCTTGCCCGGGGCGGTGACCACTTTGTGTCCAGTGGCCTCAATCGCCCCCGCTTCGTGCACTTCCACATGGCCCGTCACCGGCGCGATCACCGCTTCATGGGGCCGCAAAAAGGCGGAGATGGCGATGAGGTTGGTCTGGGTCCCACCGGGGATAAAGTGAATGTCCACATCCTGCCTGCCCAGTCTGGCTTTGATCAACTCTGCGGCTTCGTGGCAGAAGGGATCTTCCCCGTAACCTAGGGTCTGCTCCAGATTGGTTTCCCAAAGGGCCTGCAGGATCCGGGGATGTGCTCCTTCGCTGTAGTCGTTGGTAAATCTGTACATAGAGAAGGCCTCCACTCAGTTTGAAGTTCAACCGCCGTAAGTGTTCTCCGCAGCACCCCTCCGTCCCTGCAGAAAAAAAGAGCGCTCCGGCTTAAGCCACGATGCGCTCCGAGCCGCTGTAAATGTTGATGCGCTGCCCCCTGGCAAAACCGCAGAGGGTGATCCCGTACTGCCTGGCCAGGGCCACCGCGCTGGCCAGGGGTGCGGAGCGGGAAACGATCACCTGCACCCCGGTGTGCAGCGCCTTCTCCACCAGGTCACCGGGGACGCGGCCGCTGGTGAGCAAAGCACACTGCGCCAGATCCCAGTCAGCCAAAAGGGCCCGGCCCAGCGCTTTATCCACCGCATTGTGCCTCCCGATATCCTCCATGAAAATGCGCCTGCCGTCCTGATGCCACAGGGCACAGCTGTGCACCGCTCCAGTGGCGGCGAACAGCTCTGAGCGGCCCGCGAACCAGTCCATCGCCTGGAACAGGTCCTGGACCTGGAGGAAAAAGCTTTTTTGCTGCGGCGCGCGGCCTGCAGCCCCGCGGCGCAGTTCCACATGGGCTGCGCTGCCGCTGATGGTGAGCTGCTCCAGGTCAGCTGTGCTGCCGATGACCCCCAGGGCGAAAAGATGGCCGCACACCAGCTCCTCCAAGTTGGCCGGGAGGCAGAGGAACTCTACGCTCAGGCGGCCGTTCACATAGACCTTGAGCTGGTGGTCGATGACCAGTGCATCCTGGACAGTGTGCAGGCAGCCCCCTTCGATCCTGGTGATCTCAACCTGCTTAACCACTTCCATGGGTTTCACCTCTAAACCGAGCGTATTCCTGGGGCGTGTTCAAATTGAGGAAAGCCCGCCAACCCGGGACCAAGGGCGCGGCCTCCTCTTCCGGGATGACAAGGGCTTTGATCTCCCGAAGAAACCTGGTTACGGAGCAGTGGCCGCGCTGGAGGTGAGTGTCCAGTAAAGGCAGGGCGTCCCGGCTGTAAAAGGCATGGAACGGCTGCAGGCGGCCGTGCACTTCGGTCACGCAGGCCCCGTAATCCGCTCCATGCAGGCGCTGGATCATGAAGTCGATGTAAGGAAGCTCCAGATAGGGCATATCGCAGGCGGTGATAAAAACCCACCGGCTCTGGGCGTGCAGCAAAGCCGCGTGGATGCCAGCCAGGGGCCCGCTGTCCCGGTAAACATCCTGGATCACCCGGACCTGGCTGGCGGCATAGAGCTGGGGGGTGGGGCTGGTCACCAGCACATCGGCAAAGCGCGCCTTCAGCTGAACGATGAGCTGTTCCACAACCGTCCTCCCCCCGGCCTCCAGCAGCTGCTTGTCAAAACCCATGCGGGTGGATTTGCCACCCGCAAGGATTGCTGCACTTTTGAACATCTGCAAGACTTAGCACCTCTCCACCCTGGCCGCACACACCTTGTACTCGGGGATCTTGGCGATGGGATCCAGGGCATCGTTGGTCAAGCGGTTGGCCGCGCCATCGGCAAAGTGGAAGGGTATAAAGATCACCCCTTCGTCCACCCTGTCGGTGACCACAGCATCCACCACCACCTCGCCCCGGCGGGACTTCACCTTCACCCTGGCCCCCTGCTGGAGCCCGAGCCTTTCCGCATCAGCCGGGTTGATCTCCACGAAGGAACGGCCTGCGATGCGGTTCAGCTCCGCATTTCTCCCGGTCATGGTGCGGGTGTGGTAGTGGTAGAGTATCCTTCCGGTGGTCAGGAGCAGTGGATACTCTTCATCCGGCTGTTCAGCCGGGGGAACGTAATGGGCTGGTTTGAAGAGCGCCCTCTCTCCCCGGGAGAACCTGCCCACATGCAGAATGGGCGTCCCCGGATGGTCTGGCGTGGGACACGGCCACTGGGGCTGCTCCCTGTCCAGGCGCTGAAAACTGAACCCGCCGTAGGAAGGGGTCAAGGAAGCGATCTCCCGGAGGGTTTCCTCAGGGGAGCCGAGGTTGTTCTCGTAGCCCAAGCGGCGCATGAGCTCATCGAGGATCTCCCAATCGGTCCGGGCCTCCCCTGGAGGGGATACCGCGCGCCTGATCCGCTGCACCCGGCGCTCCGTATTGGTAAAGGTACCCTCCTTCTCGGCAAAGCAGGCCGCGGGCAGGACCACATGGGCCAGTTCCGCCGTTTCCGTCAGGAAGATATCCTGCACGATAAGAAGATCCAGCTTCCTAAAGGCTTCTTCCGTGTGGTTCAAATTGGGGTCGCTGAGCAGCGGATTCTCGCCCATGACAAAGAGGCAGCGCACCCGGCCATCTTCAATGGCCTTCACCGCTTCAGTCACAGTGAGGCCGGGTTTTTCCGGGAGCTTGACTCCCCAGGCCCGTTCAAACTTGGCCCGGGCCTCGGGGTTAGCCACCTTCTGGTAGCCGGTGTAGTCCCCGGGCAGGCAGCCCATGTCGCAGGCTCCCTGCACGTTATTCTGTCCCCGCAGGGGATTCACACCACACCCGTATTTCCCCACCTTGCCGCAGAGCAGTGCCAGGTTGGAAATGGACATGACCCCAGCCGTCCCGGTGGAATGCTGGGTGACGCCCATGGCGTAGAAGATGGGCGCCTTGTCCGCCTGGGCGTAGAGCCTGGCGGCCTCTTTCAGATCTTCCACATCTACGCCGCAGATCTCCGCCACCTTTTCCGGCGGATAGTCCTGGACAACTTCCCACAGGTCCTCAAAACCTTCCGTGCGGTTTTCCACGTAGTCCCGATCGTAGAGCCCCTCGCTGATGATCACGTGCATCAAGCCGTTGAGGAGGGCGATGTTCGTGCCGGGTTTGATCTTAAGGAAAATGTGGGCATCTTCCACCAGGGGTATCTCCCGCGGTTCCGCCACTACCAGCTTGGCACCGCGTTTGACCGCCTGGCGGATCTGGGCGCCGATCACAGGATGGGCTTCCGTGGTGTTGGAACCCAACACCAAAACCACATCGGCATCCACTACCTCTGCAATGGAGTTGGTCATGGCTCCACTGCCTAACGTTGTAGCTAGACCAGCCACAGTAGAGGAGTGTCAAAGCCGGGCGCAGTGGTCCACGTTGTTGGTACCCACCACCGCCCTCATCATCTTCATAAACAGGTAGTTCTCTTCATTGGTCACCCGGGCCGAGGAAAAGCCGGCGATGGCATCTGGCCCGCTTTCCTCTTTGATCTTTTTGATGCCCTCCACCACATAATCCAGCGCCTCGTCCCAGCTTACCGGCTGCAGCTGGCCATCCTTGCGGATCAGGGGCGTTTTCAGGCGGTCGGGATGGTTGATGAAATGGTAGGCCCATTTGCCCTTGACGCAGAGGATGCCGGGGTTGGCCCGGCCGTGGGCAGGTTCGACCCCCACCACCTCGCCGTTTTTCACCAGCAGGTCCATCTGGCAGCCCACGCCGCAGTAGGGGCAGGTGGTGCGGGTTTTGGTCACTTCCCAGATCCGGAAGGACTTGGCGGCCTTGGCCGTCAGCGCTCCCGTGGGGCACACGGAGACGCAGTTCCCGCAGGAAACGCAGTTGCTGTCCTTGAACAGCTTGTCAAAGGGCAGGCCCACCCAGGTGTCCGGCCCCCGGTTCTTCAGGCTCAGGGTGTGGTTCACCTGCAGGTCATTGCACACCCGCACACACCGCCGGCAGAGGATGCACTTGCTGGGATCGTAGTTGAAAAACTCGCTGCTCTCATCTTTGGGATGATGCTCTTTGAACCGGACGAAGCGGCTCCCCTCCACCCCGTATTCCATAGCATACTGGTACAATTTGCAGCGGCCCGTGGCCGGACAGTTGAAGCAGTCCGTGTCGTGGTTGGCCAGAAGCAGCTCCAGAATCAAGCGGCGGAAGGAGACCACCCGCTCGCTCTTGGTCTGCACCACCATCCCGTCCCAGCAGGGCGTGGCGCAGGAGACCTGCAGGTTTTTGACCCCCTCCACCTCCACCACGCACATGCGGCAGGAACCCTCCGCCTTGAGCTGTTCCAAGTGGCAGAGGGTGGGGATCTCAATGCCCAAAAACTGGCAGGCTTCCAGGATCGTCGTGCCTTCGCTCACTTCCACAGGCCGTCCATCAATGGTCAGTTTCAGCATCAGCTAACCTCCCTTGCGTAGGCGTTGTTCACGGCGAAGACCTGCGGGAAGAAGCGCACCACAGAAAGGATGGGATTGGGTGCCATCTGCCCCAGTCCGCACAGGCAGCCCACGGTCATGGCTTTGCCCAGCTCCACTAAAAGATCCAGGTCCCCCTCCTGGGCGGTACCGTGCCTGAACTTGCGCACTAAGTGCAGGAGCTGGGGATTGCCTTCCCGGCATGGACAGCACTTGCCGCAGGATTCCTTGACGAAAAACTCGGTGAGGTTTTCCAAAACGTCCAACAGGCAGCAGGTCTCATCCATAAACATGAGATCGCCCGCGCCGAAGGTGGCCCCCACCCCATCGCAGCTTTCCGGATCCAAGGGGGTGTCCAAAAGCGAAGCGGGGATGATGTTACCGGAAGCACCGCCGGTTTGGATGGCGTAGAGCCGCTTGCCGTTGGGGCAGCCGCCTCCCACTTCCTCAAAGAGCTGGCGGATGGTGACGCCCACTGGAAACTCGTAAACCCCGGGATTGGTGATATTACCCGAAAGGGTAAAGAGCTTGGTGCCTGGGAAGCGCTCCGTACCCAAGCGGCGATACCACTTCGGGCCGTGCTCCATGATGGCCGGCAGGTTAGCCAAGGTCTCCACATTGTTTACCAAAGTGGGCTTCCCCCACAGACCGGCAACGCCGGGATAGGGGGGCTTCACCCGCGGCTCACCCCTTTTTCCCTCTAAGGAGTCCAAAAGGGCGGTTTCCTCGCCGCAGACGTAGGCACCGGCACCGATAAAGAGCTGGATATCAAAGGCGAAGCCGCTGCCCAGGATGTCAGTGCCCAGAAACCCATGCTGGCGGGCATCCTCCAGCGCCTTTTCCAGGACCTTTTTCACATGGGGATACTCGGCCCGCAGGTAGATATAACCCTGATCTGCCCCCACGGCCAAAGCGGCGATGATCATGCCCTCAATGAGCCGGTGGGGAACCTCCTCCATGATCACCCTGTCCTTGTTGGTTCCAGGTTCTCCCTCGTCCGCGTTGCACACCACATACTTGTGATCAGCAGCGGCGGCCTTGGTGAAGGACATTTTCAGTCCCGTGGGGAACCCGGCTCCACCCCGGCCCCGCAGGCCGGAAGCTTTGATGATCTCCACGATCTGGTCTGGATCGGCCAAGGCCTTCCTCAACCCGGTGTAGCCGCCCACCGCCTCGTAGGCCCGGGCGCTGGTGGGTAGGAATTCGCCTGCTTTATCCAGTACCACCCTGGTTTCCTCCATGCTTCCACTCCTTTCGGCCCGCAGGCTAGCCCTTGGCTGCCTTCTGGGCTTGGTCCGGGCTCAAGAACCGCTTAGCTAAGAGGCAGAGCAGCACCGAGACCGCGGCGGAGGTGCCCAGCCTGCCCCCGATACCCACCAAGACGCTCTGGCCAAAATAGATGACCAAAGAACAGATGGCGCTGATGATCAGCATTTCTCTGTAGCTGCAGCAGCGCTCGCTGCTGCACATGGCGGCATAGGAAACGGCAGTGCAGGTCAGGGCAAACAAAGCCCCTTCCTGCAAAAGGGGCGGCAGTACCAGGCCGGCCGTGAGGGCCAGGATGGCCGAGACCTCCACCACGCTCAGTTTAGTGTTCTGCCTGAGCCAAAAACCCGCTGCTCCGCAAACTAATGCGATTACAATGTTCAGCAAGAGAGTCACCGCTAGATACCTCCAATCAGTGCCAAAACCACGACCACCGCGGCAGCCGCAATGGTGCCCAGGCGGCCTCCCACTCCCACCCAGCATTCATCGGTCAGCTCAAAGAGGACGCCGCCCAACAGCCCCGCGACCAGCAGAGGGCCTAAGGTGGGAAAACGCAGGGCCGAGCTCATGCCCACAAAGGTGCCCATGTACATGACCAGCTGGTCCTTGCCCTTGAGCACCTGGGCTCCCACCAGACCCACCAAGGCCGAGGCCACCACGGCCCCCAGCCCCAGGCGGGTGCTGAGCAGGAAGGTGAGCAGCGCCGCCAGGCAGCTGAGCACAGCCGAACGCACCAGCGCGGTGGTCAGCTTGAAGGACGGGCGGCTTAAGGCCGCAAACACGCCCACCACCAAAACCGCCAGAACCAAGATGCGGCCAAAGGCGGTGGAAAGCAGGTTAAAGATGTCCAAAACCGCCGCCACCAGCGGCACGAAAATGAGAAGTTGGTACCACATTTCTTATGCGCCTCCATCCAAATTTGCACGCTCTCGCAAAGCCTGGACCAATTCCACCACTTTTTCCTCGGTCAGGTGCCCGTAAACGGTATCGTCCACCAAGGCAGCCGGTGAAACGTCGCAAGCCCCGATGCATTCACAGGTTTCCAGGGTAAACAGCCCATCCTCCGTGGTTTCCCCCGCCTGGATCCCCAGAGCCCTCTCAAAGGCCTCCAGTATTCTTTTCGTACCCTTGATGTGGCAGGGGGCCGTCTTGCAGAGGCGGATGAGGATTTTGCCCCTGGGTTCCTTGGAGAAGAAAGAGTAAAACGTCTGGACGCTGTAGATCTGGGCCAGGGGAACGCCCATGGCTTCAGATACGGTTTTAGCCACCTCTTTGGGGATGCCGTTACCCGCCACTTCCTGCACTTCATGCAGGACCGGGATGAGCATATCAGGTCTGCCCTTCCACCTGCCGGCGATCTCGGCTACTTTCCTCAAAACCTCCTCATCGATCTGCGGTCTCAACTCTTCACGGGCTGCTCCTTGCATCAAACGCACCTCCTCTCTGTTCTAAGCGCACCCGTTCTAGACAGCTATCGAAAAACGCTGCGGCCTCTCCCAAACCAACCGGCCGCCTTCTGCGCCTGTGCATGGCCGCGACTTCCTGAAGATAACCGGCGCGGATCTGCTCCGCTTCCGCCCCTAGGTGGAAAAAGGCCCCCAGCAGCAGCTGGACACACCTGGCCTTTTCCTCGCTTAGGGCCGGGTAATAGGTGGCGGCAAAGGCGGCGGCCCGGCCGAAATCCACGGCCAGCTCTCCAGGGAGGGGGGGATCTTCAAAGTCTAAGCCCACACACCTTTTACCTGTCCAGAGGAAGTTGCGCAGGTTGAGATCCCCTTTCAGCTGCCCCGTCAGGCGGTGGTGCTCCGCCAGCCAGCGGGCCAGCTCTAGGGCCTGGGGCCAGTCCAGGAAGTCCACCAGATCAGCATAGACCGGGCCGGGGATGTACTCCAAAAAGAGGGCGTGCTCGTTTTTGCCCAAAAGCTTTGGAACGGCCAGGCCAGCCTGGCGCAGCTCCACCAGGGCGGCAGCTTCCCTCTCCAGGGCAAGGGGGTCTTGACTGCGCTTCACCACCACGCCCGCTTCCAACCTTACATCATTTCTGCGGGAGAAGAACCTCATGACCTCAGCCGGACCTCGATCCTGCTCCCCGCCTTAAAGCCCCGCAGCTCCTTGACCACACCCAGCACCGCGTTGCGCAGAATGTTCTGCACAAAGGGCACCATAGGCACCGCCGCTCCATCCACCAGAAGCTCCACTTCCGGCCGCCAGAGCAGGCAGTCTTCCCTCTTGGCTTTTTGCTGGACCACAAGCCCGGTGAGCTCCCGGCAGCTGCGGCCGCAGGCCGAGCAGCACTCCGGGTCAAAGGAGGGCAGCGGTGCAAAGGCCCGCTCCTCCACGAAATCAACCAGGCTTTCCGGCTCCTGGAGAGCATTAAAGACAGGGAGGCCGTAAACCTCCTTTACCCCGAGATTGGCCACCACACCGGAAACAGCCCCTGTCCTTTCATCCAGGTGCTGCTCCACTTCCTCCACGGTGTGGGCGGTGACGATGGAAAGTACATTGCAGTCGGAAACGCCTTCCAGGATAACGAAGTCATGGTCGTAGTGGCGGAGGATCTCCTCTATGGGCAGCTTTGTGCCGTAAAGAACATCGGTTTCATAAAGGCCCCTCGCGGTCACCGGATCGGCCCCCGCCGCCCTGTGCCGCCTGGTGTTGGTGGCGGGATCCGGATCGATGGCGAACCCTTGGAAATGGATCTCCTTCACCGACCCGACCTTGTAACCCCTGCGGCGCAGGCCGCTGATGAGCGCTTCACAGACCGTGGTCTTGCCGGACCTGCTCAGCCCGTTAACGGCTACAGCTTTCATCTTGACAACTCCTTCAGGATGCCAGGTAAAACCGGAGGGCAGTTAAGCCCGCGACCAGCAGAAAACAAACCGCAGCCCAATCCGCAGCGCCCATGCTGGCCCGCCCGTAAATCGTCCGCCTGGGCAGAGCGCCAAAACCCCTGGCCTCCATGACCGCAGCCAGTTTTTCCACCCTGGCCAGCGCTTCGGTTAAGACAGGTACGATCAGGGCCGCATACAGGCGCAGCTTCTGCCCCCAAGGGACCGCCTTAAGGTTCACCCCCCGCAGCTGGAGGGCGGTAAGGGCCTGGGCAAAGGCCTCGCTGAGCAGCGGCAGAAAGCACAGGGCTGCAAAGAGACTAAAGCAGAATAAGTACGGTACGCCCATCTGGATCAGGGAGTTGATCACCCGGCGGCTGTCCTCCCGCATCATCACAGCGCTGGCACAGAAGACAATCACCAGGCGCAGGCCCGCCGCCAGCCCTTTCCACAGTCCCTCCCCGGTCACCAAGACCCTCCCTCCCAGGGTGAGCAGGGGAGTTCCGGTGCGCACGAACAGGATCTGCACTGCGGTGAGCATGGCCAAAACCGGCAGGAATCTTCTGAGGCGCCGGCCCAAACCCAAAAAGTCTGCACCAAGAAGCAGCGCTCCCCCAAGGGTAAAGAGGGTGAGCCCCAACATCCACAGGGGCCTGGCAAAGAGCACCGCCCCGCTGGTACAAAGCACCACCCAGAGCAGCTTCACCCTGGGATCCACCCTGCTCACGCCACCACCCGCCCTTCCGCCAGCCTCACCCGCCGGGCCCTCCAGCGGGAGGCCAGCTCCTGGCTGTGGGAAATCACGGCCAGACCCTTCCCCTGGGCGAGCAGCTCGTCCAGGAGGCGGTAGAGCTGTTCCCGGCTGGTCCGGTCCAGTCCGGCCGTGGGTTCATCCAGGATGAAAAACTCCGCTCCCCCCATGAGCATGGTGCAGATGGCCAGCCGCTGCTTCTCGCCGCGGCTGAGGACCTGCACGGGCCGTTCCTTGAGCTCTCCTAGGCCAAACCTGACCAGAAGCTCCTGGGCCCTTCCGCAGGCCCGGGGCAGATCTTCCCCCAGCAGCTCCGGGACAAAGAGCATCTCCTGCCAGACGGTGGAAGCAAAGAGCTGGCGGGATGGGTTTTGAAAGAGGTAGCCCACCCGCCCTCCGATTTCCCCCAAGGAGAGTTCCTCCGCGGGATGGCCAAAGATGCGCACCTGACCCTCTTGGGGGCGGAGGATGCCGCACATGAGCTTGGAAAGGGTGGTCTTGCCGCTGCCATTGGGGCCGGTAATCAAGGTGAGTTCGCCGGGAGCCAGCTCCAAGGCGGGGCACCGTAAAGTGAATCCGCCCCGGCTGTAGCGGTACACGACATCAGAAAGGGCAATGGCAGTCACGGGACCACCTCCCGCAGCTTCCCTTGGGCTAGGTGCAAAATGCGGTCCACCACCGGCAAATTTTCAGGGTCATGTTCCACCAGAAGGACCGCCCGGCCTTTTGCTTTGTAATCTGCAATCACTCCCTGGACCACCGCGGCTCCCTGCTGATCAAGGGAAGCGAAGATTTCGTCTAAGATGAGCAGGCCCGGTTCCAAAGCCAACACCGCCGCCAAGGCCACCAGCTGCTTTTGGCCTTGGGAGAGGTCTTGCGTGGCCTGGCAGCGGTACCGGCTCAAGCCTACGAGATCCAGGGACGCTCCGATGCGCCTGGCCATCTCCTCTTCGGGAAAGCACAGATTTTCCAGTCCGAAAGCCACCTCCGCTTCCACCGTGGGGAAGAAAAGCTGGGCATCGGGATCCTGAAACACCACCCCCACCCGGCGCACCGTTTCCGCGAGGGGCAGATCCCAAAGCCGATCCCCGAAGAGCAGGATTTCCCCAGACACCCTGCCGGGGAGAGACCGGGGTATAACCCCCGCCAGCACATGGCAGAGGGTGGATTTCCCAGCACCGGAGGGGCCGGTGACGGCCACGCACTCCCCTTTGCCGATCTCCAGCTCCCCTTTTTCCAGCAGAGGGGGACCTTCCAGATGGCCAAAAGTGAGCTGCCGCGCCTTAAGGGCCATCATCGGACCACAATCTCCTCTACGTACTTGCACCAGCGCTGGGCGAACACCACGTTTTTGATCACCAGCATGTAGGGTCCAAAGCCCCCTTGGGCTTTGGGCTTCAACACTTCGCCGTTCATAGCTATGCAGATATACACATTCCCGGGCTCCAGGGCCTCGGCCCCCGTCACCACCGAGGCATAGCCGTCCAGGGCATGCACCTGCACCAGGGAATGGGGCTCCAGCTGGATGCCGCAGCTGGCACAGATATTACTCAACTCCACCCCCGTGAAGGTGACGGGCGTGGGGTCGGTGATGCTGGTATCCATGATGGCCTCGAATTCCACCGGCTGCAGCGCCAGGATCTGGGACATGGTGATACGCTGGCTGGTTTCCCCCGCCGTGAGCACAAACTCGGCATTCATTTCCAATTCCTTTTTCAGGGCCAGATCGCCTGCATTGAGGTAGGCCAGCACCCCTGTTAAGGCCAAGAGGAAGACGATGCTGCCCGCGACAATGCGGTTGCCCCGCTTGGTGGCGCTGCTCATGGCTGCTCCCACTTCAGCCAGGGTATGGTCAGATCCAGCAGGGAGAACTGGCCGTGATCTCCCAGTTTATCCCCTGCCGCTGGGTGCTGGCCGTGATCAGCCAGGACGAAAACCGTCCCCGTAAAGCCCTGGCAGAGATCCTCAACATAGGCATCTAGTTCCAAGAGCTTCGCCGCGGCCTCGGGGGAGAAGGGCCCGCAGCTGTGGGCCACATCATCGTAGCCGTGGAAATGGACGAAGACCAGATCGGCCCCCCGGGCCAGCTCTTCCTGGGCTGCCCGGAAAATTTCGCCGTCGGTGGTGCCATCGCCATCTAGATCGGCGTTGAGCACGGGGCTTATACTGGTATTCACCACTTTAGTTGTTCCTTCCACCATAACGGAATCTTTGCCCAGCTCAGCGGCGCGGGCAAAGAGATCGGGCACCTGCAGCTCCCGCTGGCCCCGGGCGGTGATCCCGTGCCTGGGGGGCAGCTCGCCTGTGAGCAGTGAGGCCAGGGCCACAGGGGTGATGGAAGGGAAAACTGTACGGGCCCTCTGCACCTGTTTGCTGCCGAGAAAGGGCGGCTGAACCTGAATGAGTTCGTAGTACCCCAGACCATCCAGGAGGACAATGAGCACCCGGCCTGTCTCCAGGGCCTGCAGTGCTGCGGGCAGAAGCTGGGTGACAGAAAGCTCGGGAGGGTCCAGCCAGAGGCCCTTGAGATCTGGCCTGCGGGTGCGCCCGTCCGGCCCCAGGTAATCCCCGGAGCGGCCGCGCCACTCCAGAAAACCATCGAGGGGAACCTCCAGCTGGCTGCCGTCGGCAAAATAGGCTAGGGCGGCCGGCAGCTCCGCTCCCCCCACAAACTGGCCCAGGGGAATGAGGCTGCGCTTGGTGAAGGCGGTGACGGAACAATCCCCGCGCCGGGCTTCCCCTTCCTTGATCAGACGCTGGAGCGCGTCCGCGGTAAACAGTGTGCCGTAAGTGACCGTGCTTTCCTCCAGGCCGTGGATAAAGCGCACTCCCGGCACCTCTGGCCCTGTGCCTATCACCACCACATATTCCAGGTCTTTCACCCTGGCCTGGGGAGGATGGTCCGGGGCCGTGAACTGCCAGCGGTTTTCCGGATGCCAAAACAGGCAGCAGTCCTGGGTGATTTCGTCCAGGGAAAGCGCCGCGACAACGCCATCGTGCGCGGCCAGGAGGATCTGAACCTGCTCCCCACACACTTCCGCCTGGGCAAGGACGGACAAAAGTGGAACCCCGTCGTAAACCGCGCCGCGGTACTCGATCTTCACTGTTTCCCAGCCCTCGCAGCCGGTGAGCACCACTTCCCGCACCACATCACCGGTGACAACTAGGGAAGGCAGCCCGCTGGCGTGGGCCCGCGGTGGGTTAAGGGCCCCCAGCAGCGCTAAGGCGCAGAGCAGTAAAGCAGTTAGAACGCTTGTGCCTTTCCGTTTCATCTAAAATCCCCCCGCGGACCGTAAAATCCCGGACCTCTTGATGCTGCGGGCGGCCAGATGGGCAACCAGGCCCCCCAGACCCCCCGAGAACGCCGCCGCGGAAAGGGAGAGCAGCAGGGGGACAGGAGGAAGCCTAAACAGGGCCAGGTTTACGGCGAGACTTCCCGCCACATTGGCCGCCAACCCCGCTCCAAAACAGCAAAGGGCGCAGCAGCCCCGGTGACCGCTGATCAGCAGCCAGATCTCCACCGCTAAGCCGGACAGAGAATAGGTGAACAGGCTCGCTGCTCCATGGGAACCCAGTGTCCCGGTGATCGTCACCAAAACAGCCTGCAGCAGAGACACCACAAGGGCTGCGCCCCTTTTGCCCGTAATTGCGCTGGCCAAAACCAGAAAAAGCATGTAGAAGCCGCCCGCCACAACCCCACCGGGTATCAGCAGAGGGCCGGTAATCATCTGGGCCAGGGGAACAACCACAGTCTTAATGGCCAGGCCGCTGGCGGCCAGCACGGCAAAGACCAGGTAGTCCACGAGGCTAAAATGGCGGCTCCTCATCTTATCACGATCTTTACGATGAACTTGGTCCAAAAATTCGCGGTATAGGCTTCACTGGCGCAAAACCAAACCTTGCCGTTACCTTCCTCTTCGGTGATGGGCTGGCCATCTTTGTACAGGGCGAAGACGGAGTCTTCAGCCTCCAGAACTTCCAGGGGATAAACCTGCTCAAAGCCGTCGGAGGCAATCACCTGAACACTGCGGGCTCCCTGGACGCCGATGGCTTCAGCCAAAACCTTCCAGTGCACCCCGGTGTAGTGGCCGGTCGTGGTCTTGCCCCGGGAATTTGTGCGGGTGAGCTTGACGGTCATCTGCGGCAGGCTCAAAAACTCCTCCAGGGTCAGAGCGTCCACCGCTGCCCCTTCGAAGGTGAGGAGAATCTCGCCTTCCGCAGCCTGGCACAAACCAGCTGAGGAGAGCCCAATTAGGACTGCCAAACAGACTATAGTTATTTTTTTCACACTGCTCCCCCTTTGATGCGCCGCTGGCAAGGGCTGCCCGCGGCGCTATTCCCCGGCTTCCACGGCGATAACGTATTTGACCTTCCCGCCGCCTTGGACTCCGCTCAGATCATAGCCCTCAAACTTGATCCTCAAATAACCCGCCTTTTCATCGGGATAGAGAACTCCATAGGGTATGGCTTCCGCCGGGATCTGCACCTCAAAGCCGTCACTGGCCCGGAACGTGTAGCTGGCGGCCTCCACCATGCCCACCTGGGCAAACAGTTCGGCCAGGGGCGCTTCGCTGCCGAAGTAGATGGCGTCTTCGCCGGCAATGACCACATCCAGCTGCTTCACCCGCATCCCCAGGCTCAGATCTTCCGCGAAGTAGAGCGGGACATCTTCTGCACGCCCCGGTTCGGACTCCAGGGTGACGTAGCTACCCAAGAAGATCTCCGGTTTTTCCAGCTTCTCCAGCCCATCCCTGGCGCGCATCATCACAGGTGCCTGGGGAAGGGCCCGGGCAAAGGCGGCGAAGTAAGCTTCCATGCCGTAGGCGCTTACCATCTGGCCCCGGTTGTTCAGCACCTCCGGCTCCAGCTGCTGCACCGCTTCCCGGAAAAACGTGAGGCGCTTTACGGGAACCTGCAGCTGAGAGGCAAATTCTTCAGCGGGAACCAGCTCAATTTTGGTCAGGTTCTTCACCCAGTACATGGAGCGCTGCTCGGGGATGCAGCTCCGGGGATACTCCAAACCCTCCCCGTCCCTGGCCAGCATGATGTAAACCCCGTGGCCGGCCCAAATTTCCGCGGGGACAGCCATGACATATCCATCGGAAGCAATGAAATTGAGGGAAGCCAGGTGCTCCAAAGCCAGCCCGTTTTCCGCGAGCAGCCCGCCCAGGGAAAACCCGGTCACCTCTGTTTCAAAGACTTCTCCAGAGGAGCTCACATGCCAGCAGGTGAAGGTTTCCAAGGGACGCTCCAGCAATCCACTCCCATCGAGGACCAGCTGGAGGCCTGCACCGACAATTTCCAGCTGGGTATCGGGCGCCAGGGACAAGCTGGGTTGAGCTAAGGCGGTTCCAGCGGCAAGAAAGCAGGCAGCGGCGGCTAAAAACAAGAAAACAAGTGCAGCTAGCCTCGATCTTTTCAACACGATACCCCCTCGGAGACTCTGGAAATCCAGGCCGATCAAGGTACCTGTTTTCGACATCAGCTTGCACTTGTTTTGTCATAGTTGAGCTAGATGGGGTGCGGAGAATATGGGGATAGATTCAGCTGTTACGGCACCTTAAGAGCCGTGGTTTCCACTGTTTGCCTCATTATACATTATGGAATTAGAAAATTCAATGATAATTTTTTCGCAAACACCCGCACTGACACAACATTGGTTAAGCAGTTGTTTCTGCCCTCCCGGCAGGGCAAGAGGTGCGCTTTGGTTCGAAATTCGCACAAAAGGCCCCCGACCTGAGCTGGACCGCGGCAGCTTCCGCCTCCAGCATACTCCACCTCGGAGCGGAATCGTTCTCCCGTGGAAAAGCCATATTGACAAGCAGGGCATCCCGGAATATGATAATTTTACAACGATCTTTCAGCGGTACAAACCGCACGGGATCTGGGGGACTACACAAGACGCCATTCACCGCTCCGCGACAGACCAGTAAGTCCAGCCGGCCCATCCAGGCCCACGGGATACTGGTTTTGTTTTCCATGATTCCCAGCTCAAAAACGGGAGGGAGCGCCATGGCTTCCGTGGCCAAAAGCGGAGTCACCAGACCGCTGGGCGAGCGCGAGAGGCGGCAGCTGCAGCACGAGCTGAAGATCTACATGGAGAAGTACTTCAAGAGCAAACTGGGCAAAGGGGTAGACCACACCGAAGTCACCATCTGGGAAGATCTCCTGGTGATCCGGGGCGAAGGCTTCCTCACGGAGCCGGAGAAATACATCGTCAACACAGCGGAAGGCCAAGAACTGGTCAGCTCCGCCGCATGCATGTGGCCAAGCGGCATTCCCGGGACAACGTCCCCTATTTCGAACAGCTATTCCAGGCTAAGGTCATTCATGAAGCCTTTTTGGTGGATGCTGAAAAGGACTTTTGGATGCATGTGATGGTCTTTGATGAGATGCTGACAAGATAGCAAGGTAGATCGAGGGGAAACAAAGCGGCCCTGAGATAGACCATGTTTCAAGCCCCACATATGCAGGGGCGTTGGAAACATGGTCTCTTTTTTGGGGCGAGGTCGCCGATCATCCCATACCCCGCCCCTCTCCCAGGTGAAAAACGCCCTTAAAGCAGTCTTTAGGGGCAGACATTTTGAAGAGCGCTGGCTATTGTCTTTTTCCTCAAACTTCCGTGGGCCCCTTAGCCAGCGCTCTTCCTTTAACGGGCATCAATGGCTTTTCTGAAGCTCTCTGTGGCCTTGTGGAGGCTTGCACTGGTGTGGCCGGTGACCACTGCACCGATCATCAGTGCATTGACACCGGTGGCAGCCAGGGCGGGAACGTCCTCGGGCTCCCACTTAAGCTGTGTCGGTACGATAATGGGCAGGCCCGTTTGGCGCCGCAGATAGTGGTAGACAGCTAGATCCTGGGCCGTTACCGGCTGCCCGTACCTTTCCCGGGGCATGACCGCGGCCTCAATCATGGCCACCCCCGTGCGGGAAAGGGCGGGGATCAGCTCCCGGGGAAACTGAAAGCTGGGCGCCGCGGCAATGGGGAGCAAAGGCCTGGGCCTCAGCCAGCCCGCCGGCAGGTGGTGGGCGTAAACGGAAACAAAGGACAAGCCCAAATCCCTCAGAACCTCCAGGTCGCCGGGCAGCGCTTCCAGGGAATCGCCGGGGACTATGCCCACCGGCTTATCCTTGGCCGCGGCGATGATCTGCGCGATCTTCTCTCCCTCTTCCTCCAGGGTGCCAAAGCGGGTCCCGGAAGCGAAGTGATCCGCAGAAATGTGCACCTTCAGTGCATCTGCCCCCGCTTCCAGGGCCGCCTGGGCCAGTTCCACATCGTTGCGGGGCAGGCTCACCCACAGGTTTAAGCTTTTTGGAAACAAGTTCATCACTGGACACCTCTCAAATAAGCACGTTTTGGCTGCGCAGCCTGCGCTGCAGATCCTCAATGCTGATTTCCCGGGGGCTCTGCCCAGCCTGCACAGCTAAGGCAGCGGCCGTTCCCCCGGCCTGGCCCAGGGCCATAACCGACGGCTGCGTGCGCACCGCGGCCAGAGTCTCATGGGTACAGGAGATGCAGCGGCCCACCACCAGGAGCCCTTCAATACCCTTGGGCAAAAGGACCCGGTAGGGCAGGCAGTAGGACTGCGCCTGGAGATTGATGGTCTGGACCCCTTGGCCATCGGGGGCGTGGATGTCGATGGGGTAGGCGTTGCGGCTGATGGTGTCGGGAAACTCAACCCCTTCAACGATGTCACTGGCCTGGAGCACATAGTCCCCCACGATCCGGCGGCTCTCCCGCACCCCTGCCTGGGGACCGGAGGTGACGATGTAAGTCTGCTCAAAACCGGGGATCTCCTTTTGGAAGAACCTCCAAAGCTCCATCATCTGCCTGCGCAGGGCGATCTCTGCTTTGGTGAGCTGCCAGGCGTCCGTGGCATCGATCTTGGTGGCCCTGGTCATGTTGACCGTGACCTGGTCGGGACGGGCCGTCTGGAAAAAGAGCACCATGTCCCGGTCCAGATGCAGCTCGCCCCGCTCTTTGGCCCGCCGCAGCAGGGTGTAAAACCCGTTCACGGAGAGATGTTCTCCCTCCAGCAAGTCGAAGTGGGTTTTTTCGTAGAACTCGTTGGGGTGTTCCCGCATGTACTGCCTAACCCGTCCCAAGTCCACATTGCCCAACACGAACATGAGCGACATGGGCTGGGTGAGCCCGTCGGAGCTGCGCCCCACCTGAAACTCGGCTCCAGCAAAGGCGGCCACATCGCCATCTCCGGTGGCGTCGATCACCACATCGGCGTAGAGCTCTTGCCGCTCGGCTTTGTTCCACACCTGAACGCCTTTGATGCACCTGCCCTCCATGATGGCCGCGGTTACCCAGGTATGCAAAAGCAGCTCAACCCCGCTTTCCAGGCAGAGATCGAGGTAGACCATCTTGGCCAGCTCCGCATCGAAGGGCGTCACCGTATGCACATAACCGGTGGTATCCCGGACATGGCCCGGACTGCCGCCCAGCTCTTGCAGCCTCTCCACGATCTCTTGCCCGAGGCCTTGAATAACTTGGTTCCCAGCTTCATCGTGAAAGGTCATCCAGGGCCCCACCAGGGCAGCTGTGCCCATACCGCCCAGGAAACCATAACGTTCAATCAACAGGGTGCGCGCCCCGTTCCGTGCGGCAGCAATGGCCGCACAGGTTCCCGAGGGGCCGCCGCCCACCACAATTACATCAAACTTGTACACTGGATCCCTCCTCCAATCTAAACCCTCTTCCCCAGCAGGATGATCACCCGCTCCTTTTCCGGCAGGTGCTGCAGTTCCGCTGCGGCCAGAGAAGCCACCTGCTCAGGGGAGACCAATCCCGTGAGGTCGATCACCCTTCCTCCAACCAGCAAAAAGGGCTTGGGCATTTCGATCCCCGCATCCCCGTACTGGGAATGCTTTTCCAGGGCCGTCTGCAGATCTGCCTGCACCTGGGCCGCGGTGGTTTCCAGAACCAAGCCGTGGGGCAGCTGCAGGCGGATAACCCCTTCCCGATCTAAAACCACCAGGGGTTGCCGGCTGCGGCGGACTAATCCGAAGAGCTTTTTCACTTCCTGCTCCCCGGTGAACACTTCCAGAAGTTCCGTCCCGCCCTTCCAGCGGAGCAGTTCCTGGGGCAGGCCCACAGCTTCTGCCGCTTTCCGCCTGAGCTCTTCCCGGGCCAGCCGCACTCCCCGCTCTTTAGTCCTCAGCTCCGTAGCTCCCGTGGCCACGGCCCGCACCAAATTGCGCTGGGCATCGATCTCCACATGGACTTCCACTGTATCGGGCTTGGCACCCGCTTTGATCACTTGGCGCTCCGCTTCTTCCCGGATGCGGAGGATGTCTTCCTGGCTGGGGTTGGGGATGGTGCGTTCCACCGTATCCCGCACTAAAGACAGGGCCACACCTATGGGCGAGATGACCTGGGCATTCTTGGCGATCCGGTGCTTCATGCCCAGGGTTTTTGCCAGGTGCGGGACCACCGCGGCTGCGCCGCCTCCTCCACCCACCAGCACAGTCTGGTCTTTGTCCATAGCGTAGTCTTTGAGCAGCTGCCGGACCAGGGGAAGGCACTTGGCCGAGGCCAGCTCCAGGATCCTTTCTGCCGCCTGTTCAGCGCTCAAGCCCACAGCCTTCCCTAAAGCTTCCAAGGCCAGGCGGGCCGACTCTCGATTGCCCCTGGCGTAGTCTCCCTCGGGAACAAAGCCCAGGAAGTTGGCGGCGCAGGCCACCGTGATGGCAAACCTCTCACCATACTCGTTTTCCACCGCTGCGTAGTCCAGGGCATCTTCCGGGCGGGGCCGCACCGTGACCACGTTCAATTTGGTGAGCCTCTCCGGATCTGAAAAGACGGCGTAGGGAAAGCCGGCAATGTGGGCGCTGCGGGGCCCCACGTCTTTGATCCTGCCGTCCCCTAACCTCACCATGCTGCCGCCGGCCACAGCCACTGTGCGCACATCCAGGGAGTTAACGTAGGTTTTGTGTCCCCCCACTTGGGCGTAGTCCACCATCACCCGCCCGTTCACCACGGCGGAAATGTCGGTGGAAGTGCCCCCCACCTCCAGGAACAGGCCGTGGGAAACCTTCTCGTACATGAGGGCTCCCGCCACCCCCGCAGCGGGGCCGGAGAGCATGGTTAGAATTGGCCTGCGCATCACCTCGTCAATGTTCATGACCCCCCCATCGCAGCGCATGACCATGAGGGGAACGGCGATCCCCGATTCTTTCACCGACTGCTCAGTCAGGGAAGCAGCCTCCATCATCTTCGGGAGGATGCTGGCATTGATCACCGCCGTCTTGGTCCGGGTCTTCAAGCCGTAGAGTTTGGAGATCTCATGGGTGCCCACCGCCGGCAAACCGGCCTGCACCGCCTGCTCCATAATGGCCTGTTCCTGGCTGGGATCATCTACCGAAAAGGACGCGGCGGCAACGATGACCTCTGCCCCTTCCTGCCGCAGCTCGCAAATGGCCTGGCCCGCCGCCTGGAGCTCCTCCACGTGGCGCTGGACAGAGGTTAGGTAGCGGCCCTGGGCCAGTTCAATGGGTTCGATTTGGGTGTCCAGGCGCACCTTGCGCCCTTCCATACCCTGGCCGAAGCTCACCACTCCCACTTTGACCACATCGCCCTCCAAAAGCGCATTGGTGGCCTGCGTGGTTCCGTGGGCGATGAACTCCACCTCTCCGGGATCGATCTGGTGCTCCTCCAACACCCGGTGCAGGGCCTCCACAATTCCCTTGGCCACTCCCTCCGGTGCGGAGTGGGTGGTGGGCACTTTGACCTGGCCCAGAAGTTCGTAGCTCTCGCTATCCAGTACAACTGCATCGGTGAACGTGCCGCCGACATCAATGCCAATCCTTACTCTCACTACCAACACCCCATGAAATGTATAAGTCCGCCGAGGGGGCACCCCCTCGGGATAAGCTAAACGAACATGATTGTTGCCACCAGCACACCGGCGGCCACCAGCAGCCAGACGTAGGGCAGGAGCTTAGCGGTGATCTGGTTCACGTCCACATCAGCATAACCAGCCAGCCACACGTTGTGGGTGTTCGTCGGGTCGGCAATGGCCTGCATCCTTTCCACCGCCAAGAGGGCGCTCATGACCGCGGTGGCCGGAAGCAGCCCCAGGCCGATCATCAAGCCGGCTACACCGCTGCCCAGCCCAAAAAGGTTCAGGGGACCGCGATACAAAGCCAGCGGTGCCAGGAGGGTAAAGAAGAGGAAGTAGGATGCGGGGCCCTTGGGAACCACCCGCTCCAGTAAGGGACCGATGGTCTGCGCCACTTGGGGATGGAAGACCGCATTGAGCACCATGCCGATCCCCACCATGAGGATAATGGCGGGAGCGCCTTGACCGATGCCCTCAAAGGCGGATTTGGTGAGCAGGTTGATGAAGCTGCTCCAGCTCCTTTGGGTCACCGCCAGCCCGTAGAGGATACCCACCAGCAGAGCGGGGATGATGGGCCATTTGAAGATGGTGATCAGCAGCAGGGGCAGCAGCGGCGTGATCAAGGCCACAAGGCCCACTTCTTTTTCCGGAACCTGCACCGTCTTCACTGCCCAAAACGCCTTAGCCTTACCGCGGCGCAGTTCCATGGAGAGGAAGATCACCGCGGTGATGAAGGTGAGGGCCATGATGATCAAGGCGAAGTTCCTGATGGTCTCCAGGGGTACTCCGGTTGTGGCCTGGAAGAACGCCCAGTTGGAAACGTTCAAGGCCAAGCCCCCCGCCATGCCGAACAAGAAGATGCAGGCGGCCGCCAAGGGAGCGATGCCCACGGAGATGAGGATAGGAAGGACAATGGAACCCAGCATAATCACGGCGCCCAAGCCGCCCATGGATGTGAAGAGAATGGTCAGAGCCACCAAAATGGCCAAGGCGATCCAAAACGGACGGTCTCCACCCAGTTCAGCGGCGATTTTGATGATGCGCTGGGCGATCCCCGTCTGTTCCATGACCACACCGAGCCAAGCGCCGAACATCACCGCGGTGAAGGCCGAGGCCAGGCGGATGGAACCTGCCTCAATGATGTTCGAGATCAAGCCGATGTCCTTGCCCGTTTCATCCACACCCTTCAGGGGCACGCCGGCAATGAGGGCGATGCCGATGGCCAGAAGGGGCAGAGCGATGAGACTGGGCAGCTTGCGGGTGATCATCAACACCGCGATCACCAAGAAAAAGATGATCATCAGCACTGCTTGAAACATCTCTCTTCTCCTTTCCGAGTTTTCTCAGCGCCAACACCAACTTACTTGCAGCAGCCTAATATCGACCCCCTTTGGATAGGAAATGCTGAATCACTACGGTGGCTGCGCCCAGCACGCCGGCCTTCGGCCCGATGGTGGAAACCCGCAGCCTCACTTCGGGAACCCTAAAGGGCAGCAGAGCACTGTAGAAGCTCCGCTCCAGGGAATCCAAGAGGATCTCTCCAGCCTCCAGGAGATCCCCGCCCAACACCACTTCATCCATGTCCAGTAGATTAACTATGCCGGCCACCGCTTTTCCTATGTACTGTCCGGCGTTAACGAGAAGCTCCCCCGCGGCGGCATCCCCCTGCAGCGCCGCGGCGATGAGGTGCCCGGCGGTCAGGGGGGACTCTTGGGCCGCCGCCTGCAGATAGGGGCTTTTCCCGCTGGCCGCGAGCTGCTGGCCCTGCTTGGCCAGGGCATTGCCGGAAACCAGCGCTTCCAGGCAGCCCCGGTTGCCGCAGAGGCACGGAGGCCCGTGGGGATCCACGATGTTGTGGCCGATCTCCCCCGCCCGCCCTGTGCGTCCAGAGTAAATGCGGCCATCCAGCACCAGGCCAGCGCCGATGCCATCCCCCAGGTGAACATAGAGCAGATCGGTTACGGTCCCTTCGCCGCTGAGGTAACACTCGGCCAGGGCGGAAGCATTACCATTGCGCTGCACCAAAACAGGCACGCCTAGAGCCTCCTGGAGAAGGCTCCCCAGGGGAACTTCCCGCCAGTTGAGGAAGGTGCTTAAGCGCACGGTTCCGCTGGCTTCCTGCACGATCCCCGGCACCGCCACACCCACGCCCACCAGCTCCTCCAGGTTGACCCGGTTGCGCACACAGAGCCTGCCCACCACCGCCAAGGCGGCCTGCAGCACAGCTTCGGGACTGTGGTCCGGCAGGAGCTCTTCTGACCAGGCCAAAGCGTCCGCCCCCAGGTTGACCAGGGCAGCCTGGACCCGCGTCCGGGAGATGCGCACGCCGATCACCTTTCCCGCCATGGAGTTGAACTCCAGAAGCACAGGGGGCCGGCCGCCCACGGATTCCAGCGTCCGGGATTCCTGGACCAGTCCCTGCGCGATCAGTTCTTTGGTGAGGTTGGTGACCGTCGCCGGGCTCAATCCCGTGAGCCTGGCCAGCTCACTGCGGGTCGCGGGCTTCTGGCACAGGACGCGCAGCAGCTTGCTCTGATTCGCCACCTTTACCTGTTCGTAGTGGGATAAGTCTCGCAGCATCGCTACTCTGATATCCTTTCCGGTTATTTCATCTTCTAAATTTAGTATGTGAAATAATTCCCTACAGGTTATTCTACGTTAGGCAAAATATTCCTGCTTTAGGTTGCGGAATTCTTTAACAAATCCTCAACTTCCCCAATCAACTGGGGAAGCGAGCTGCGGAAATCCGGGGAGCTTTCGGCCAGGAGAAACCAATCAAAAAAAATGGGCAGACAGGGCAGGGCGGCTAGTTCCTTGGCAAAACGGTGCGCGGCGATCTCCCGCACCGCACGCACCCTAGCCGTTCTGACCCGCCAGGGGCCCAGCTTCCAGATGGTCACCGCGGGAAAACAGCGGTCCACGCAACCCCTCTCCTCCTCCAGGGCGTGGAAGAACTCGTGGGCAATGGTGGCCCGCTCCAGCTGCTGGTAGGTGAGGAAATGGGCAGGCAGCGCCTGACAGATCCGCTCCAAAGCCCGACGGTTGATGGTGATGGAGCCCGGGGCATAGGCGGCCCGCAGTCTTTGTCCCAGATCACCGGTGGTTAGGACCAGGCCCCTTCGGCCCACAGCCGCCAGCAGGTCTACGCCCTTGAAGTCCGCGGCCCACTGGGCGCCGAGTTCCAAGGCACCGGCCGCATAGACCCAGCGCTGCTCCCGTGCCAGCTTGGGAAACACCAAGTCTTGCTGGAGTTCCAGGTAGGCCCAGATCCGATCCTCAGCGGCTTTAGAGAGCAAAAGCTGCTTAGCTGGTTCCCAGTCCATCAGCCTTGAACTCCCCTCGCCGCACCCCCCGGCACTCCGCTGCCCCTTTGGAGCGCTTCCCAGAGCAGTTTCAGCACAGTGGTCTCCCGCCTGGTCCAGTTGGGCGCCCGGCCATTGCCTAAAGCTTCTTTGTTGGCGGCAATGGCCTCGGGTATGGTTGTCCAGTGGGGTTCCAGACCGAGATCCAGCTCATACCTTTCCAGATGCTGCTGGCCCAGCTCCGCGCCTATGGCACAGAAGTAGTAGTAGGAGGTCATGCGGAAGACCTCGAAATCCGGTTCCCGGGGAAAGGCATACTCCACCACTTTCCCGAAGGGCCGGTGTATCTGCAGCAGCTCAGCGCCGCACTCCTCCTTAAGTTCCCTGGAGAGCGCCTCCTCGTGGCTTTCCCCCAGGAACACGCCCCCACCGGGAAACTTGTAATCTCCGGTTGCCTTTGCATAAAGAAGGAGGATTTCGCCTCCACAGAGGATGATGGCCCGTACCGCTTCCCTTTTTACCGCCTTGCCTGTGCGGTTAACTCCTTTGTGACGGTCGATCTCCGCTAACAAGCGCATCTGTTTACCCCCCACTACCTCATGCCCCCACTGAGCGGCGCAAGCAAGGACTCCATCTCTGTTCTCGGTTACCCCGCCCCGGTTTTTTTCTGTATTCAACGGTCAAGGCCCAAATCCTTGCCGGTCAGTATTGATCAAAAAAAGAGCCTGCTGCCAGGCTCTTTCACTTACTCAACCTATTTCACCCTGGTTTTCTGCACCTCATAGCCAACCCGCCTGATGGCGTTTTCGATCTCCTCCACGGAAACCTCCGCCTCGTTGAAGTCCAGCTTCACCTTGCTGGAGTTGAACAGTACCTGTACCGTGGTGGTATCCACACCCGGCACGGCTTTCACAGCAGCCTCGATTTTCTGCATGCAGGATGGGCAGGTTAGGCTTTCTAGCTGGATGGTGGCAGTTCTCATGGCGTTCTCCCCTCTCTTGGTTCTAAGATGATCATACCTGTCATTTTTGCAGGCATCCTTGATCCAGATCAAGTTCTTTGCTTCAGTCCCTCAAACGGTAGCGGAGCAGCCGCATGCCGTTGAGGATCACCGCTAAAATGCTGCCCTCATGAACCAGCATGCCGATGGACATGTTCATCCAATCGCTCCACAGCACGCTGGCCAGCAGGACCAGAACAACGCCCACCGCGATGAGGATATTCTGCTTCATGTTCCTGGCGGTGGCCTTGGCCAGGCCCAAGGCATGGGGCAGGCGTCCGATGTTGGAGTTCATCAAGACCACATCGGAAGTTTCCACAGCCACATCTGTGCCGCCCCCCATGGCGATGCCGATCTGCGCCAAAGCCAGGGAGGGGCTGTCGTTCACCCCATCGCCGACAAAGGCCACGATGCGTCCCTGCTCCAGCAGGGATTTGATATACCCGGCTTTTTCCTCCGGCAGCATGTTCCCGTGGGCTTCCGTTAAGCCCAACTCACGGCTGACCGCATCCACCGTACCCTGGTTGTCGCCGGAGAGCATAACCAGGTTTTTCACTTTCAGTCTCTTGAGCTTGTTCAGCACGGCTTTAACGCCGGGGCGGATTTGATCGCGCACCCCCATGAGGATCTTGAGCTCCCCGTCCACCGCGGTGAGCACGAGGGAGTTCCCCTGTGCTTCCAAGCGGGCCAGGTCATCTTCGGCCTCAGCGCTGAGCTTGACGTTTTCCCTCTCCATGAGGGCGGCATTGCCCACGGCCACCCGCCGGCCGTTTACCGTGGCCACAACGCCCGCGCCCTTGACCACCTCAGTTGCTTCCACAGGAAAGACCCGAACGTCCCCAATGGCCTCCAAGACCGCCTTGGCCAGGGGGTGATCAGACTCCCGCTCGATGCTGGCCAGATAGCCCAAGGCTTCTGCGCTGTCTTCCCCGTAGTACTTGGTCTCGGTGACCGCAGGGACGCCCGCGGTCAGGGTCCCGGTCTTGTCGAAAACCACCGTGTCCAGCCTGCTGAAATCACCGATCACTTCACTGCCCTTAAAGAGCACCCCGTGGCGCGCGCCGTTGCCGATCCCGGCCACATTGGACACGGGAACCCCGATCACCAAGGCCCCAGGGCAGCCCAGGACTAAGATGGTGATGGCCAGTTCCAGATCTTTGCTGAACAGCCAGACTGCAAAACCGATAACCAAAACGGCTGGAGTGTAGTACTTGGCGAAGCGGTCGATGAAGCGCTCTGCCTCTGACTTAGAATCCTGGGCCTCTTCCACCAGCTCGATGATCTTGCCGAAGGTGGTATCTTCACCGACGCGATCAGCCGCGATCTGCAGCGTCCCGTTGTCCAAAATGGTGCCGGCATAGACTGTGGAGCCCTGCTCCTTAGCCACAGGCAGGGACTCCCCGGTGATGCTGGCCTCGTTGACGCTCCCCTCGCCGGAAACCACCGTGCCGTCCACCGGCACTTTGGCGCCGGTTTTCACCAGGAGAATGTCGCCCACTTCCACATCTTCCACATCTACTTCCACAAACTCGCCATCTTCCATCTGCTTCAGGGCAGTCTCGGGAGCCAGCTCCACCAGCTCCTTGATGGCTGAACGGGTCTTGTTCAGCGTGCGCTGTTCCAGATAGGCGCCAAAAAGAAAGAGGAAAGTGACGATGGCCGACTCTTCGAAGTTGCGGATGGCAAAGGCGCCCAAGACAGCGATGGTCACCAGCAGGTCAATGGTGACCACCTTAACCCGCAGGGCCTGGAAAGCCTGGATGGCGATGGGTAGTGCGCCGATAATGGAAGCAAGGATCAGGGCCCACTCAAAAAGGGGCCCGCTCCCCACCGTCCAGCGGTTGAGAAAGGCCAGGGCGATGAGGAGCCCGCTCGCCAGCGCGAGTTTATCTTTGGCACCCAGGATCAATCTCTGCATGTGTTTCACCCCTTCCCTGCACTGCCCGCTTAAGCTTGGTAGGCCGCATCCAGTTCAGCCAGCATTTCGTACACCGCGGCGTAGCTTTCGCAGACATCCCCGGGGACCTTGTAGTTATCTGTGAGCTCGCGCAGCTGGGCGAACTCCCGGGCAAGATCCGCCTGACCGCCTCCCGCTGCCTCCACCTTGGCCTTGATCTCCTCAAAGAGCCTGCGCACTTCGTGGAACTCGGGATGGTGTGCACCGTGCACCCGGGCCACCACCGGCACGTAGGTGTCTAGAAGCTTAAAAGTGCGTTCCATGGTTTCCTGAAATCTGGTCATCTCTATCCCCTTCCTAGATATCTCATCGTTTGCGGCTTCATTTTAGCATGGCACCCCCCGGGGAAAAAATGATCTAGATCAAATTACGCCGGCTACTATCGCCCCGGGGGGATTTGTTATATAATGCCACTTATACGAAGGAAGATGACCATGACCAGATCTTGGAGCAAGTCACTGTTGCTGTGGACGCTGCTTGTGGGAGCTTTGCTGGTGATCGGCTGTACGCCTGGGGGCGGTGGAGGGGGAGACAAGGCTTACATCGTCTCCTACGTGTATCTCGATGGTGAACTCTACGATGGCCGGTACGGCCCCATGGAGGTGACCCTCACCCACTCTGGGACGGCCAAGACAGTGGATCTTCTGGAGAACCCGTTTACCTTCACGGATCTGCCGGTAGCCTTCGCCTCGGTCAAGGTGCAGCTGGTGATCCCTCAAGGGGGCGGCGTTTTAACCATCCGGGAGGAAGTGGGGCGGACCTTGCGGGCAGGCGAGAACGTTTTCCAGTTCACGGGTCTCAAAACCAACTAGCAGGCCATCACTGACAATCCCTTGCCAACTGTAAACCCGGTCCCCGGCCAGGCAGAAAGGGAGCAAAAAAGTGAGCTCAAGGTATTCGAGCTCACTTTTTCTGTTCCCTGCAGCTTTAGGCGACCGCCAGGGCAGAGGGCCGCCCATCTTTTATCTGAGGATGCCGTAGGTTTCGTTCACCGGCTGCACCCAGATGATGCCGTTACCCGGCTCATCGATGCGCAGACCCTCCCGCACCGCGGTGACGATGCGCTCCGTTAGATCCACCGGAGTGAGCATCAGCACGATCTCTTTCTCCGGCTCGATCTCCATGTTCAAAAAGACCGCCGTCTCGTGGATCCCCGAGCCGCGGGCGTTGACAATGGTCCCTCCGCGGGCCCCCGCTTCTCTGGCCACGTCCATGACCGTTTCTCCCTTGCCCTTGTCCACTATGACAAATACTGCACGATACATGCTGTCTCCGCCTCCGTTTTGCACACTGAACTTGTAATCATAGGTGCCGCCCGACCCGATGAAGGCACCCACCGGCATGGTAAAGGCTATCCCGTGCTTGGGGCGGCTGAATTTGACCACGCGATCGATTTCGGCAAGGGCTCGTTCCCCAACCGATTCTTCGCAGACCATGAGCACTACCTCTTTGCGAATATCGGTTAACTCCAGCAGTTTCAGCCAACGATTGTCGGCAGTCCCTCGGCCGAGCATAATCGTGCCGCCGGCTACTCCAGCTTTCTTCGCCGCGCTGAGCGCCTTGCTTCCCAAGCCGTGGTTCACGATGACACAGATCAGCTCATATTGCTTCTCAGCCGAGTTCTCCTTCTGCACCAGTATCAACTCCTTGTTTCCTCGACCTGGCCTGGAAAATGAAGCCAAGTATCTGTAATGTGATGATGGGAGCTGTAGCCACCAGGGCGATCATGCCAAAGCCGTCCCGCAGCAGATTAGCTCCTTCGAAGGCACTGGCCGCCCCCTGGACAAAGGCCAAAATGAAAGTGGCCGTCATGGGCCCGGTGGCTACCCCACCGGCATCAAAGGCGATGCCTACAAACAGGTTAGGGGCGTAGTACATCATGCTGACTGCAATTATATAACTGGGCAGCAGAATATGCCACAGTTGAATCGCGGGGGTTAGAATCCTGATCACAGCCATGGCCACCGCTGAGCCCACGCCGATGGACAAGGCCGCGCCCACCGCCTTACGCTTAACGTACCCGCTGGTCACATCTTCAATCGTGTGGGTCAGCACATACACCGCAGGCTCCGCCAAAATGGTGAAAAAGCCCAAAGCAAATGCGGTGACGATCAGCCACACCTTGTTCTCCAGCCCCGCCAAGCGCAGACCGATCTCACTGGCGATCTCCATAAACCCGCCGTACACACCAGTGAGGAAGACAATCAACCCGATGAAGGCGTAAACAAACCCTTTGACCATCCGGGCAAACTGCTTCCGCTCCAGATGGAAGAGGAGCTTCTGCAGCACAAACAGGGAAACGGTCAAAGGCAAAAGGCTGACAAAACCTTCCCGCAGGGCGGTGGGGATGAAATCCCAGAAGGGCTTGAGGATGGCTGCATTGCCCAGTTCTATGGGCTCCAGACTGGCCACAGCGTACTCTTGGGTGCCGATGATGATGTTCAAAACCAGCACACTCATGATCGCGCCGGCAGAGGCGATGGCCACCAGGCCGAAACTATCTGCCTCCGAGGCCACGCTGTCCTTGCGCAGGCGGGAGATGCCCACAGCCAGGGCCAAGAGAAAGGGGACAGCCAAAATGCCCGTTGTGGCCCCCGAGGAATCAAAGGCAATGGCCAAAAACTCCGGCTGGGTGAACAACGCCAGGACAAAAATGATCAGGTAGGAAATGAGCAAAAAGAGCTTCAAAGACATGTGCACAACGACCCGCAGAAAGCCCAGGGACACCATGATGGCCAGGCCAGTGGATACCACCACGAGCAGCGTCCAGGAAGAAATGGCCGACAAGGTTACAAAATCCACCTGATAGGCCAGGACCATCAATCCGGGTTCCGCGATGGAAATGAAAAAGCCAAGGAGGAGCCCGGCCAAAAGAACCACCGGGAGGTTGTTGGTCTTCACCAAGGAGGAACCCGTGAGGCTGCCCATGGGGGTGATCCCGATTTCCACCCCGAAGAGGAAGAGAGACAGGCCGATGACGATCAAAACGGAACCAACCACGAACCTCGCCATCGCCGTAAACCCCAAGGGCACCAGGGTGAAGTTGAGCACTAAGACCACCGCTACAATGGGAATCACCGTTTTAATGTTGTCCCTAAAGAGATTGCCGAGTATATGCAAGCGACCACCTGCCTTCCCCGTGCCTGCACCCTTATATATCTATGGTCCCTGATCTAAATTGCGCCCCGAGCGCATACAGCGCCGGGGCGCCTAAAGCATCTCAACGCCGCATCAGCTAAGGGGTGAACGCTTTAGCTGTCTGCTTTGCAGGATATTTTCTCCCACAGTAAGCCCAGTTCCTGCCTTTCCCTTAAAAATTTCGCAACATTTTTGGGAAAGTTCTCGGCTTAATCCCGGAATTGCCCCGGGACAAGCTGGGACGGTCGTTTAGAGGACACGGCCTGAAGTGTTAGTGTAAGGTTTTAGTAGGTGTTTGGAAGGAGTTCCTGGTGTAGACATAAAAAAAGAGACCTCGCACACAAATCAGTAGCAGTTAGGAGGCGAGGTCTCATGAGAAGCGATGTTAGCAACACCGCTCTCATCCTTAGTTTACTTGAAGATACAGTAGATATCAATACTCTTGAAGAGGCGTGATAGCGTCAAGCTACTGTAGGATCGAAGACCCAATGCCACCCTGTTGCGACGAGTTGAATGTGTTCTTTTGTTCGGATTAGAAAGTGAAAGTAGCGTTCGCGATCCGTCGCAGCAAAGGTCCCCAGCCCTTCGTTCCTCTGCTGACGGCCGGAATGTTACCCAGGGTTTCAAAGCTGGAGCCGGCGGCCTTGGAAAGCAACGCTAGACTC